>Ga0364874_10303_pt1 | contig 28025 bp, 17 predicted proteins | sample ExccelAu500001D4_2_FD_206922 | JGI IMG/M metagenome (GOLD analysis project Ga0364874, IMG submission 206922) | Enriched cells from Trout Bog Lake Hypolimnion, Wisconsin, USA - BchlTB.Aug07.5000.01.D4 | ecosystem: Environmental > Aquatic > Freshwater > Lake > Hypolimnion/Profundal zone | place... | reverse complement strand
GTATTTCCTGCTGTTCCTGGGAATCCTTTTGTCCATTTTTAACCGCAACAGCTATTTCTTTGGATTGATGAAAAAGGCTTCTGCCGGAACCGCTTTGATTTTGTTCTTTCTTTTATTCAATGGATTTAATGCGGAAGCTGCAGTTCCTCAGCCTGTTCCCTCTTCATTAGCTAAAGAGTTTGCCAAAGTTTGGGTCCAGGGTCATGATGGAAGGATCAAACCATTCAGCACCCTGGCTTATGAAATGGTGATGAAGGTTTCGCGTTCCGAAGATATCGACGGGCAATCTCCGGAACAGGCAGTGCTTGGCATGCTGGCCCATCCCCAGGAGTGGCAGGGAGTCCCGATGATTGCAATTAATGACGATCAGATAGGATCCAAACTGGGCGTTCCTAAGGGGAAAGCCTCATTTAATGATTTTTTCGATCAGCAGGGAAACTATAAATTGGCCAGTGAAGTACAATCGGCATTCGGAAAGAAGCCCGGTGACCGGAAACTCTTTGATAATGATGTAATCAAAATAGACGATCGCCTTAATGTCGTTTACCAGGTTTACCATGGTGATATGTACAAATTCTTCCCGTCGCCCGATCCGAAAGACCAGAACTGGTATGCGCCAATTACGCGTTTCCCTTCCTCATTTGGAAAGGACTCTTCACTGGTTACGCGTGTTTTTCCCGAGTTTATAATGTCTCTGCGTGATGGAAATATTGAATTAGCCACTAAATCGGTTGATATGATTTCCGGGTATCAAAAGCACTACGGGTCTGCACTTATCCCGGGCGAGTCGAAACAAAATCTGGAAATAATTTATAACCATGTCAATATCTTTAAAAATCTTTCGGGATGGTATGTTCTGCTAGGCCTGGTATTGTTTGGGTTCTTCTTTTACTCCGTCTTTACGGGTAAAAAACTGAACCAGAAGGCGGTCAATTACATCGTTCTCGGTTTAGCTATCGGCTTTATCGGACAGGTTGTCGGATTGATTATCCGGGGATATGTTTCGGGCCATTTACCCTGGAGTGATGGCTATGAGTCAATGATCTATATTGCCTGGGCCGTGATGCTGGCCGGTTTGATTTTTGCCCGCAGTAATCCTATGGTGCTTTCGGTAGCCGCAATCCTCTCGGGATTGACCCTTTTTGTTGCTCAGATGAGCTGGTTAAATCCTGAAATAACAAACCTGGTTCCGGTACTTAGATCATATTGGCTGGCAATCCACGTAGCAGTGATCACTGCAAGTTATGGCTTCCTTGGGGTTAGTGCCATTATCGGTTTTGTGAATCTTCTGATGGCAGCCTTCCAAAACAAGACTAATAGTGGGCGTATTAAGTTGTCAGTAATGCAGTTAACTGCTATTAATGAGGCCTCAATGATTCTGGGGTTATATATGCTCACCATTGGAACATTTTTGGGTGGAATATGGGCAAATGAATCCTGGGGACGTTACTGGGGCTGGGACGCAAAGGAGACCTGGGCGCTGATCAGTGTGCTTTACTACGGTTTTATATCGCATATGAGGCTGATTCCTGGCTTTAGAGGCTGGTTTGCCTTTAACCTGGCATCTGTCCTCGGTCTTTTATCGGTATTAATGACTTACCTCGGGGTTAACTATTATCTTTCAGGATTACATTCCTATGGAAGCGGAGAGGGGCTGCAATTCCCGATCTCCATTGTGGTGGTATATGCTGTTATTGGAATAGTCGCATTTTTGGCGAAGAAAAAAGAGAATAAAACATTTTGATTTGTAAACCCCGAAGGTTTCAAAACTTTCGGGGTTTTACCCTCCTGCAACTAAATTTTGCCATTTAGTTGGTAATTTTCTTACATTTTTTACTTTTACTAAAAAATGTAAGACTATGCCTGTAACACGCACTTTCGATATTCTCGAATATTGTCTTCAGAATTATCCCCGTCCGGATGCAGTTTGCGGGAAATATGGTAACCAGTGGGTTCCATTCAGTACCGCGGAATTTGCCCGAAAATCGGAATTACTGGCCCTGGGTCTTATGGCAATGGGGATGAAGAAAGGTGACCGTGTTGCTACAGTTTCGGGAAATCGTCCTGAATGGAGTTTTGTCGATATGGCCCTTGCGATGTCTGCCGCTGTGCATGTGCCGGTTTATCCCACCATCAGTGAGGAGGAGTACCGCTATATTTTCAGCCACGCCGAAACGCGCTTTATCTTTGTCTCGGACGACAAGTTGTATAAAAAATTGAGTCCTATGATTGGAGAGATTTCCAGTCTTGAGCGTGTTTTTACCTTTAATGAAGTAACCGGTGCCACCAATCTCGAATCTCTGTGCCAGCAGGGAGAGGAGCACGAGAAGGAGCTTTCACATTCACTTTCTCAGATTAAATTATCGATAGGTGAGGAGGAGATGGTTACCATGATATACACCTCCGGAACAACCGGAATCCCCAAAGGGGTAATGCTTTCACACCGTAATCTGGTATCCAATTTTACCACCCACGCCAATAATTTTGATCTGGGACCCGGTCACAGGGCCATATCATTTCTCCCTCTTTGTCATATTTTTGAACGTATTGTCAATTACAACTTTATCTATAAGGGAATTGGCATGTACTACGTGGAGTCTCTGGCACAGATTATGCCGGCCATTAAAGAAGTTCAGCCTCATGTCTTTTGTGGAGTACCAAGACTGCTCGAACGGGTTTATAACAGCATCCTGACCAAGGGGAAACAGCTGAAGGGGATCAAAAGGTGGCTCTTTTTCCGGGCTGTCGATTTAGGTCGCATGTATGAGCACAACATGAAAATGTCACTTTGGTACCGGTTTCAACTTGCCATTGCCGATAAGTTGATCTATTCGAAATGGCGTGCCGGTTTGGGAGGAAACCTGCAGATTGTGGTTTCAGGAGGTGCTGCACTTCAGCCGCGTATTGCCAGAGTTTTCAGCGCTGCAAAGATCTATGTACTTGAAGGATATGGACTAACAGAGACTTCTCCGGTAGTGGCAGTGGGAAATTTAGTAACACATGAATTAAAAGTGGGTACCAATGGTCCAGTTCTTCCCGGTGTCCAGGTCAAAATTGCAGATGACGGAGAGATTCTTACCAAAGGACCTAATCTGATGATGGGTTATTACCGTCAACCGGAACTGACAGCAGAGGTGATCGACAAGGATGGGTGGTTTCATACAGGTGATATAGGGATTCTTGACGAAGGGAAATACCTGAAGATTACTGATCGTAAAAAAGAAATATTCAAGCTCACCGGGGGGAAATACATTGCCCCGCAGATGATTGAAAATAAACTCAAAGAATCGATGTTTATTGATCAGGTAATCGTAATCGGGGATCATGAGAAGTTCGCCAGTGCCCTGATTTCCCCCAATTTTGAATATCTTCATGAGTGGTGCGCTGAACACCAGATTCTCTTCAAGGATAATGCCGATTTGATTACCCATCCTACAGTTCAGGGAAAATTTTTAAGCGAAGTAAAAGAGATCAATAAAACGCTTGGACAACATGAGGAAATCAAGCGATTCAGGTTGATTGCCGATTCATGGAGTGCTCAAACCGGCGAATTGTCACAGACACTGAAACTCAGGCGAAAGGTAATTGAAACCAAATATAAGGGGCTGATTGAGGAGATCTTTGCTCCATCACGTGATGAAAATTAATTATTTGATTCCGTCTAACGGTGCAATGAATAGCGAAAGTTTCCAAACTTTAAGGAAACTACGGCGGCAAACCCGCTTAGATCGCCCGATGTAAGTGAATCATAAGTGACATTGCCTGTATATCGGTAACTTGTGCCAATCCCCAGTTTGGCATACCTCCAGATATTTGCTTCAATCAGCATGCCCGGTTCAGCATAAATAAAATTAGGGCTACCCGATACAGTCCCACTTGAGGTTCCTTTTAATTTCAGTTGCCCAATACCGGCAGACAACGGAAAGGTAAGATGAACTTTTTGGAGCGGCCACAAAGTATATTCAAGGTGCAGACCACCCCATCTCATCTGAAATTTGCCTGTTCCGATGGAAGGCGGTAATGAAATATTCTCAAGCGGCATGTTATAGACAACCCCTAGAGAGAGCTTTTTATTGATAATCACTCCACCGCCCAGCCCGCCAATTGTCGCGCGATTAAGAGCTATCTGGCTGTATTCGTAGGTTGGGTTTAGGTAGAGTGCCAGGTCCCGTGGCTTATCCTTAAAGAGCTGATCCATCGGATTTATTTGTCCGTTCAGATTCAAAACACTAAAAACAGCAAGGGTTATTATCATCAGGATCCTCATCTAAGATTGTTTTATAAAATATTGAACTCTGTTTAACTGATCGAAATTTATACCAATTTCAAATAAGGGTGTAAATCAAATATCGTACCATTTTCACGGGTTCCAAATGATCACGGGTTTTTGACGTTTTTTTTGACTTAAATGGAACTTTATTAATGCTATATAGCTTGAAGTATAATTCCAGGGACCCTTTAGGACCAAAAAAATGGAGGAGCAGGCAATGATTGGAAAGGGTTGAAATGGCAGTCGCGAAAGATCAGAGAGACAATCCGATGACTTTAAACATCAAAAACGAATAAATTTACCTTTAACTTTGCAGACTTTTATGGCCAAATCATCAAAAACTGAGACAAATTATGTCAGTAAATCAACAAAAATGGAAATTAAATCCCGTGAATATACTATTGCGTATCCCTGTGCCCTGGGTTTTTGTGTTAACTTATCTGGCAGGTCTTATCTTTCAATTTATATTGCCTTTTAACCTCTATTCTGAGGAATTACTTATTTATGCCAGGATATCTGGTATTGTACTCTTTATATTAGGAGTATTATTCGCAAGTTGGAGTTTGATCATTTTTCATAGGGCAAGAACTACAACTACGCCTGGAGAAAGTTCAAAAAAAATTGTCATGTATGGCCCCTATCGGTATACCCGTAACCCAATGTATGTTAGCCTTATTCTGGCTTATCTGGGGGAGGCAGGAATTCTTGCACAATTATGGCCGGTTCTTGCTCTTCCGCTCGTGATGGCTTATGTCAATTGGGTGGTCATTCCTTTGGAAGAGGAGGTACTAAGAAAGGACTTTAACGAAGAGTATGAAAATTATTGTTCTTGTGTCCGTCGATGGTTTTAAATCTAAATTCAGTTTCTAATAATATATTTATTCTTCTCTAAAATAGGCGACTAAGTTTTACTGAAAAGGTTTAATTTTGTCGGACTGAACTTTAGTTTGTTTATGGAGAAGATTTTAATTACAGGAGCCACTGGCAATGTTGGGTTAAGTACATTGAAATTGCTGGAAACCCTTAATTACCCTGGGGTTGAGGTTGTGGCTGCAGTCCGTGATATTGAACGGGCAAGAAAAATCGAGGGGATTTGCAATTGCACTTTCTGTCATTTTGAGTTTGATGAGCCTTCAACCTATGATAAAGCGCTGGAAGGAGTTACCCGGATTGTGCTGATAAGACCCAATCAGGTTTCAGACGTATCAAAGCATATCTTTCCTTTTCTGGCCAAAGCAGAGAAATTGGGTATAAAGCATATTATTTTTATTTCTATCGCCGGAGCAGAACGTAACCGTATTTTTGCCAACCACCGAACGGAAAATCACTTTAAAAAATTGAGTATCCCTTCGACCATTTTGCGCCCTTCGCTTTATATGCAAAATTTGTTGACTTTACATCGTCAGGATATTTTGATGCATGATAAGATTAATATTCCGGCAGGGCAGGGGCTTGTCAATTACATTGATGTGAGGGATGTTGCCGAGGCAATTGTCGCAATCCTGTTTAATCCGGTTCATGAAAATCAGGCGTATGATATTACCGGTCCTGAGCCACTCGATTTCTATCAGATCGCTAAAATATTTTCCGGTGAATTAGGCCGTGAAATCAAATATGCCCGGCCATCTACAATTCGGTTTGTCCGGCAAAAATTAAAGGATAAGAAGCAATTGCTCTATGTCGTTACCCTTTCCCTTCTCTATTCTGCTGCACGAAACGGGAAAATGAATTATGCGAATGATGTCTTCCGTTCGATTACGGGACACAACCCCCGCACTTTGGCTGATTTTATCCATGAGTACCGTGAATATTGGATTAGAGCGGGAGTTGAAGAGAAACCGGAAAATGTAAGGAAGGGGCTTAGTCGGAAAGGTATTTAAATTAAGGATTTTCGGATTTTGTGTTGGCTTAAGCTGTTCATGAATATTTAATTAATACTATTGGTTATTTGCAAAAATTAGTTTGATTTTCGTTATATTTATCCAAACTAATTTTAACGGGTATGAAAACAGCACAAATTCTAATGATGTTATTTTTTTGTCTGGGATTTAGTAATCTACAAGCACAGATCGATGTTGATCAAAAGATTAACAAGGGGTTGAATTCAGTTGGAAACGGCGTAAAGGGGCTTTTTAATAAGAAAAAGCCAACACCTCCGGCACCTCAAAAGGCTGCAAAGGATACCTCTAAAGTTCAGAATCAAAAAACTGCCCAGGGGGCGCCGCCGCCTAACACCACTCCATCACTTGCGACCTATTCCAAATTTGATTTCATACCTGGTGAGAAAGTTATTTTTTACGAAGATTTCAGTCAGGATGCAATTGGAGATTTTCCTGCTATATGGAACACCAATGGTTCTGCCGAAGTGGTGACAACCAATCTTTTTCCGGGAAACTGGGTAAAATTTTCGATGCGTGATGCCATATGGACAGATTCACTCCTGAGATTGCCTGATAATTATACGATTGAATTTGATGTCATTCCAACAAAAGGAACTGACGGAAATATGTCCGGGTATACTTTCCGGCTTATGAAATGTTATAATGTAAGATCATTTGACCCAGGTGCAGTTCCAGGGAAGATGGCTTTTGCATTTAATGTTGAATATTATGGCAGGGCTGGTTACCGCATCTATATCAACGGATCTGAAGGTGAAGGTCTTGGGTTGTCCAGTTACAAAGAAGAAAAAGAGACCTATGAACATGTGGATCAAAAATATCACATCTCTCTTTGGATGCAAAAATCAAGAGTCCGATTATATCAAAATGAAACCAAACTCTTCGATTTGCCTAAAGCCTTTCCTGTCCCAAATTTAAAAATGGACAGAATCCGTTTTGAAGACGGGGCTGCAATGGTCAGTAATATTCGTATTGCAGTTGGTGCTCCCGATATGCGCAATAAATTGATAACTGAAGGAAAACTCGTAACCTACGGTATCTATTTTGATGTCAATAAGGATGTTGTGAAACCTGAATCGTTTGGGACACTGAAAGAAATTGCCAAAGTTTTGACTGAAAATCCCGGAGTCCGGGTTAAAATTATAGGGCATACTGATGGTGACGGGGCAGATGCGGCTAATTTGGATCTTTCAAAACGACGTGGTGCTTCAGTAAAAAACGAACTGGTTAAAAGTTTTGGAATTGATGCCTCCCGGCTTGAATCTGATGGTATGGGGAAGAGCCAGCCTGTGGCACCAAATGATTCACCGGTGAACAAGGCTTTGAACCGAAGGGTGGAATTTATTAAGCTCTAATCCGTTTTTTGTAGGTGTCAATTATCCTGGCTCCGCTTTTCAGAAAATTTCAGGAGAGCCTCAGAAAGATGTTGATTTATTTCTTTCACGTAAGTTAGTGGAAGTAGTTGTAGTCAGGTGTTCGGATCAGTTATCTGGCCACATCTGCTGAGGATTTTCTGTGATATTAGTTTTGTTCTTTTGATAATATAGCAACTGTTTTTTTTTATTGTATCTTTCGAATATCATCATATTTTTGTCGATTGTTCTCACTTATTCCATTAAAAACGATCTGTAAAATGCGAAAAGCAATTAAAATCTTTATCTGGTACGTACTTCCTGTTATTATTATGCTGATTATTATTACTTTAGTTTCCTTGCCGTATGTTGCAAAAAAATATATCAACGAACACGGCAAAGAATATACAGGGAGGAAACTTGCAGTTGACCAGATTCGGATCAACTATTTTACGAAGACATTCCGGATAATCGATTTTAAGATGTACGAACCCGATGGCCAACAAAGCTTTATCGCCTTTGATACCCTATTAATAAAAATCAACCCGATTCATCTTTTCTCCTCTGAGTTGGACATTGATCAAATCCGCCTCGTTAAACCCGAGGTAAATATTGTGCGGCATGATACGGTCTATAATTTTGATGATATCATTGTCTTCCTTAAATCAAAGCCTAAAGGAGAACCGGATAAAAAATCCTCAGGCCCCTATAAATATGTATTGAGGAACATCTCTCTTGAAAGGGGGAAACTCTCATTTAACGATAAAGGTGCAAATTATACCAATATAATGAAGGATCTGGGATTTGCAATTCCCTACATCAGCTACAATGAAGAGGAGATCAGCAAAGTTGGGCTAAAGTTCTATTTTGAGAATGGAGGATTCTTTCAAGCCAAAGCAGACTATAACCTGAAAAAGGGGGTTTATGATGCTGATTTTACAGTAAATCAATTGGATATAGCTCCGTTTTTACCTTATACCAGGGATTATTTCAGGTTAAAAAGTATGGAAGGGATTGTTGACGGAACATTCCATTTGAACGGAAATATCAGCAAGCTTGATTCCATTCTGATCAATGGAGACGGTAATGTCTCTAATTTTACCGCCAAAGACCTGTCAGACAGGAAGGTTTTGGGAGCAAAACTGGGGCATGTTGTGATGAAGAATTCTTTGCCCATGAAGTTTTCGTTTAACTTCGACACCATCGCCTTAACTGAACCTTATCTCTTTTTTGAGATGAAAGATTCGACCAATAATTTTTTAAATCTGATGGTCCCGAGTCCCCCGTCGAGTGAGCCATTTCAATATTTTTACGCGATTAATCACCTGAAAATTGAAAAAGGGCTGGTCGATTTTAGGGAATCATCCCACGGAGAACCGTTCAACTATAATCTTGATCAAATCTCATTTGCTATTGATTCGATTTCTTCAACGAGCAAATGGATAAAGGCTTATTCCGCTGCCCGGCTCAATAAACGGGGTAAGCTTAAGGTTGAAATGGGAATCGACCCTTCCAATCCCTTCGAATTAAAAGTTGATTATGTGCTGACCAATTTCCAGTTGAGCGATCTCAATCTATATTCAAAGTACTATGTGGGCTTTCCGATCCTCCTTGGAAATATGTATTACCAGGGGAAGACCGTTATAAAAGCCCGGCAGATTACCAGTGAGAATAAGTTGATTATCCGTAATGCCAAACTGGGAAAAAAGAGTGGCGGGTTGATGAATCTTCCACTGAAGCTTGCAGTTTACCTGTTAAAGGACATTAACGGAGATATTATACTGGATCTTCCGCTTACGGGTGATCTAAAAGATCCCAAAACAAATATAAGCCATTTGGTTTGGCAGGTACTCAAAAATGTGGTGGTAAAAGTCGTTGCCTCACCATTCAGGGCACTTTCAAGGCTCATGGGAGTCGATCCTGCAGAGGTAAAGGGACTGGAGTTCGATTATGCGGATACGACCCTTACGGATCGGCATCTCAAGAGAATAAAGCTGTTTACAGAGTTGGAGAAGAAGAAACCCGATATGAAAATTGAGCTTACCTACTTTAACGATATTGAATTGGAGAAAAATGAGATTGCAATGGGTGAGGCTGGCAAGCTTTTTAAAGCATCCACCGGAAGCGATTACACCAGGGAGAAAGCTCAGTTTACCACCTTCCTGGCTCAGAAATTAAAGTCAGATACCATAAGTCCGGTTTCAGGAAGCCTGTTATTGATTGGAAACCACAAGCTTGATTCTATCCAGAACAGCTATGCCCAAAAAAGGATTCATAAGATTGAAGCTGCCCTTCACAGTATTGACAGCACAACCCGCATTAAAATGGCCACTCCAAACAAGGAGGTTCCTGAAAATGTGGGCAGCAGACCTGTTTTTGAATTGAAGTTTTCAGTAGATGAATAAAATTATGCGAAAATGTGGGAGGCTTTTGTTTTTTGATTCAATTCTCAAGAGCTTTTAATAGTAGTGTCTTCACATATATTTATTGCATGATAGTTTTTAATAAATTATATTTGGATATTAATCCATTGGTGATAAAAATCATATAAAAATTATAAATATTTATAAAATAATGCAGATTAATTTCGATATATTTGGTATTTAAAGATGCATGCCCTCTTCTTTATATTTGCTTAATGGTTAACTCAAATCTATTTAAGCCATGAAATCCAAATCTGCTATTTTCATTGCAATCCTCACTGGGTTACTGTTTTTCGTAATTTATAATTGCAAAAAAGAAACGATTAAAATAGCCCCTTCCGTAACAGTTTCAGCTGTTACCGATATTACAGCAACCTCTGCTTCGTCGGGAGGACAGGTCACTGCTGACGGAGGTGCCACCGTCACAGCTCGCGGAGTTTGCTGGAGCACAACCCAGAATCCAATAACCTCCAATAGTAAAACAACTGATGGGTCTGGTACAGGGAACTTTTCAAGTGCTCTTACCGGATTAAGCCAGGGTACTACTTATTATTTCAAGGCTTATGCCATAAATTCAGTAGGAACCGGATACAGTGACCAATCAACATTCACAACTTTAGCTCTGGCACCTGTTTTGACTACTTCTGATTTAACTGCTGTCACGTCAACCTCAGCAGCTGGCGGTGGCAATATTACCAATGATGGAGGCGCCTCAATCACAGCTCGTGGTTTATGCTGGAGTACAAGCCAGAATCCAACTGTTTCAGACAACAAAACAACAGATGGAACCGGTACGGGCAGTTTTACAAGTGCAATTACGGGGCTGACAGCAGGAACAACTTACTATGTCAGGGCGTATGCCATCAATAGTGTCGGAACATCATACGGAAATCAAGTATCAGCGACAACTACCACGGGTTTATCCACACTTAACACCACTGCAATTTCGAATTTAACTGCTAATGGAGCAACAAGTGGTGGCAATATTACTTCTAATGGAGGTGCAGCGGTAACTGCTCGCGGCGTCTGCTGGAATACTTCATCCGGACCGATTATTTCAAACAACATAACAACCGATGGTTCGGGCTCCGGTATTTTTACAAGTTCAATCTCCGGTTTATTACCTGGAACTACATACTATGTAAGAGCCTATGCCACCAATAGTATTGGGACAGCCTATGGTAATGAGCTGACATTAACCACATCTGCTATTTTGCCGGTTATCACTACAACAGTTATTTCAGGCGTTACATCAACAACAGTTACAAGTGGTGGCAATATAACAACTGATGGTGGTGCAGCAGTAACAGCGAGGGGAGTCTGTTGGAATACCTCATCTGGTCCAACTATTTCCAACAGCAAAACAACCGACGGTACAGGTTCGGGAAGTTTTACAAGTTCTGGGACCGGATTATTACCCGGCACCATTTATTATGTGAGGGCTTATGCCACCAACAGCATAGGCACGGCCTATGGCAATGAGTTGACCGTAACAACACCTGCTATTTTGCCAGTTATCTCCACAACAGTTATTTCAGCTGTTAACTCTGTATCTGCTACCAGTGGTGGTAATATTACATCTGATGGAGGCGCTGCGGTAACAACGAGGGGAGTTTGCTGGAATACTTTATCCGGTCCAACTGCTTCAAACACCAATACATCAGATGGTACAGGTACAGGTAGTTTTTCAAGTTCAATTACAGGATTATTACCAGGAACTACCTATTATGTAAGAGCATATGCCACCAATAGTGTTGGAACAGCATATGGAAATGAGTTGACAATGATCACACCTGCAATTTTGCCAGTTATTACTACCACGGCCATTTCGGCAGTTACATCCACAACATCCTCAAGTGGCGGAAATATCACAAGCGATGGTGGTGCTGCTGTAACAGCAAAGGGAGTCTGTTGGGATACCTCATCCAGCCCGACTATTTCAAATAATGTTACAACCGATGGTACAGGTGTTGGAAGTTTTATAAGCGCTATTACAGGACTAACTGCCTCTACCAATTATTATGTAAGGTCCTATGCTACAAATAGTGTTGGAACAGCTTATGGGAATGAACTGACATTTATTACATTACCTAATCTGTCAATTGAATGGACAGCACTAAATCAAGGTGATTGGATTTCCATAGCTCATTATTCAGGAGGAGTAATTGTAGGTGAATATTTGGCCCAAAATTTTACTGTTTTAAATGGATCCGGAAATATTCCAATAACAGTAGAGGATGTCACTGATAATATAACAAAAACGTCTTTTTTTAGTGTTGAACAAGGTAAACAATACAAAATTACAGTGACAGCAAATTTCAGTAATTCAGGAACAGGTACTTGCCCTTTTACCCTTGTTTGCAGTTCACTTAATTGCAGTACAACCACTTCAATATATGTTACTAGTATACCTACGAGCTATGGTGGTCACTATTGTCCAGGATCATTGGTGATTTCAGATATTAGTATTGCTGCAATAAATTAAGTGTTAAAAAGATTTTGTTTTGTTCAGATAATTACATAACGGCTTCTTAACAAATTGCAATTTATAAACTTTATTTTACGAAAGATTTTAATAGATCACAGCGGCAGATCAATATGAATTAAGACTATTGATCAGAGAATGATATTTCTGCATGGAATAATTTGGAATAAATTGGAGTTTTTCTAAAATGCTTTATATCTGCCTTTTAAGTTTACCCCCTTTGAGGTTATAGTTGCAAACAGCCAATAAATAAACGGGATTATTAGTTTGGCAATTTAACCAAAGTCACTTCTCAGTAACGTTTAGCCCAAGCTCCTTCCCTTTAGTAAGCATAAATTGATAGGCCTCCTTGAAGTTATTGTGTATCTCACCCTCAAGGATAGCCTCTTTGATCGCAGATTTTATGATCCCGATTTCTCGACATGGAGGAATTGAGAAAGTCTCCATAATCAGTTCGCCGGAAACTGGTGGCTGGAAATTACGGAGTGCGTCACGTTCTTCGATATCTTTTAATTTTTCACGTACCAATTGAAAGTTAGCCAGGTACTTAATAACTTTGTCAGGATTTTTTGAGGTGATATCAGCCTCACATAATGTCATCAGATCATCGATATCATCCCCTGCGTCGAACAACAGCCGACGTACGGCAGAATCGGTAACCTCCTCTTCCGATAAGACAATCGGCCGCATATGGAGTGAAACCATCTTTTGCACATATTTGCACTTCTCATTCAATGGGAGCTTTAACCGGTCAAACATGCGTGGGACCATTTTTTCACCCACAAAGTTATGGGCATGAAAGGTCCATCCCAACCGTTCATCGAACCGCTTGGTTACCGGCTTCGCAATATCATGAAGCAATGCCGACCATCGGAGCCAGAGGTTATCCGTATTTTTGCAAATTCGGTCAAGAACCTCCAGCGTGTGGTAGAAATTGTCTTTATGTCCGATCCCATTCCTGGTTTCACGCCCCTTAAGTTTTTGCACTTCGGGCAGGATGATTGCCAGTAAGCCTGTCTTTTCAAGCAGTTTAAAACCAATGGATGGTTTTGGGGAGAGCATAATTTTATTGATCTCTTCCGAGATCCGCTCTTTCGAAATAATATCAATCCTTGTCCGCTGACTTTCAATCGCGGCCAAAGTATTTTCTTCAATGACAAAATCGAGTTGGGTCGCAAACCGGATGGCTCTCATCATGCGCAGTGGATCGTCGGAGAAGGTTATTTCGGGGGCAAGCGGAGTCTTTAAAATCTTGTTTTCAAGGTCGCCAATTCCGTTAAACGGATCGAGCATTTCGCCAAATCTATTGATATTTAGGCAGATAGCTAATGCATTAATCGTGAAATCACGACGTTTCTGATCGTCTTCCAAAGTGCCGTCCTCGACGATTGGTTTGCGGGTTTCCTGGCGATATGATTCCCGGCGTGCACCAACAAACTCAAAATCGATATCGTTGAAGCGAAACATGGCGGTGCCAAAATTATGGAAAACACTCACCTTCAGTCCGGGCCGCAAGGAAGCTGCAACCTTGGTTGCCAGGTCAATACCGCTGCCTACAGTCACAACATCCACATCGAAGACCTCCCGTTTCCGGTTTAACAGCACATCCCGGACAAATCCACCGACCACATACGTTTCAATACCTTCCTGATCTGATATTTCACCAATCTTTTTAAAAACGGGGTGGGTTATATATTCTTTTAAATTCTGCACAATAATGAATTAGTATTTTCTAATGGCTGCAAAGTTAAGGATTTAAACTCTTCCGCAAGGTGCGAGAAGCCAGAAAGGTTAGCGGACGCTTCATAACTTATCTGCCACATTCTCAAGCTTCATCCCCCGTGAACCTTTAATAAGGAACAGGTAGCCCCTTGGTTGGGAATTTTCCAAAAATTGAATGAGTGATTCATTGTTTCTGAATACCTTAAAGTCGGGAAAAACCTTGCATCTCGAGAATTCCTCTCCTGTAAGCAATACCATTGAAAGGTCCATTGATGCCAGTTTATCCGTAATTTTCTGATGTTCTTCATGGGACGCTTCGCCTAATTCGAACATATCACCCAAAATAATCCCTTTCGTAGGTGCATCGAATGTTTTAAAATTCTCAAGTGCCGCATCCATACTGGATGGATTGGCATTATAAGCATCCATCAGGATGGTATTGAATGCCGTTTTTATAAACTGTGAGCGGTTATTGGTAGGTTTGTAGGCCTCTATTGCCTCAGCTATTTCCAGGGGATCCACTCCAAAATAATTTCCAACACAAACGGCGGCCATAGCATTTTCAAGATTATAACCCCCTGCAATATTTGTTTTCAGGTAAAGCCAACCCTTTGGAAATTTCGCCTTGAAAACCAGTGTTGGAGAGTATTGAACGATCTCCCCTTCGATTCCTTCGCCTTCGGGAGTCGTTCTGTAGCCAATTGTTTCAAGCTCCCGGGCCATCTCCTTCAGCCAGGGGTTGGAGTTATTCCTGAAGATCTTTCCCCCGTTGTGCTCGATGAACCTGTAAAGTTCAGCTTTGGTATTTCGTACTCCTTCGAAAGAACCAAAACCCTCGAGGTGTGCTTTCCCGACGTTGGTGATCAATCCGAAATCAGGCAGGGCAATTTCACATAAAGCGGCTATTTCACCAGGATGGTTTGCCCCCATCTCAACAATCCCGATTTGGGTCTCCTCAGTCATGGATAATAAGGTAAGTGGAACACCTATATGATTGTTGAGGTTGCCTTTTGTAGCGGTGACCTTAAATTTTTTGGATAAAACAGCAGTAATCAGCTCTTTTGTGGTTGTTTTTCCATTGGTTCCTGTAATTGCAATAATTGGTATTTTGAGCCTCAGCCGGTGCATGCGGGACAATTCCTGCAAAGTTTCAAGGACATTATCTACCAGAATAAAGCGTTCACTTAAATTATAGGATGCCTGGTCGATCACAGCATATTTGGCGCCATTTTCCAATGCCGTTGAGGCATAGCTGTTCCCATTAAAGTTTTCCCCTTTTAAAGCAAAAAAAAGGGCATTCAGTTCAACGTTGCGGCTATCGGTTGAAATAACCGGATGGTTTACAAAAAGCAGATATAATTCTTCAATTGACATGGCACTGGTATGAATTAAAAAACCCCATTTTTAGATGAGGTTTTTTAGGATTCCGGTATTAACGCCTATTTGGATTTGGTATTCGAATCTCCAAGATGGGTCATAGCGCATCGGAAACCAATATCATTGGTTGATTTTCGCTCGTCCATATATCTGCGTGCACCGGGACTTAGCCAGTAGGTACGGTCTTTCCAGCTCCCACCTTTATAAACCCGGCTATGGTCAGAGATTCTCGATATAGAATTGGCGGCTCCAGCTGCGTACATCTGGCTAGTAGTTAAAGGATCGTTGTTATTTTTCCAATCATCAGATTCTGAGATTACCGATTGATTGTCACCATCCTTGAAATTGGTATAATTTGCAACAGTATCTTTTACCAGTTCTCCATACTTGTTTTTCATCATTTTGCCATCTGATCCACGACGGAAATTGGTATAAACATTTCCCCTTAGTGGCTGGAATTCGCTTACAACTGCAAATGAATTTGGCCGGTATACATCCTGTACCCATTCATTCACATTGCCCGCCATACAGTACAAGCCATAATCATTTGGTTGAAAGGAATGAACAGGAGCTGTAATCTCATATCCATCATTAAGATATCCGGCAACACCCATATAGTCACCACGGCCTCTTACGTTATTGGCCAGCATTTCGCCCTGGTGTTTTTTGTTTGAATTACGGATCTGGTTGCCATTCCAGGGGTAAATGCGCCGTTCAAGAACTACTTCATCTTCAGTATTTCCTGAAAGTCCCAAAGCTGCATATTCCCACTCAGCTTCAGTTGGAAGTCTGTAACGTGGTTTGATAAGGCCGTCTGACATATTTACCCGGCGGGTACCTCCATCTTTACTTAGGTTTTTAAGTGGCCTTTTGCCATCAACACCATCATAAACTGCATTGAGATAACCATCTGTCGTAAAAACCTTATCTCCTGTCTGAGCAAGGTCAGGCTGCAGTTTTTGATTGTCAATGAGAATCTCTTCATTTGCCCTATCGGTTCTCCATCTGCAATATTTATCAACCTGAACCCAGCTCACTCCTACCACAGGATATTCAGAATAGGCTGCATGACGCAGGTAATTTTCAAGATATGGTTCATTATATGACAGTTCACTCCGCCAAACAAGTGTATCCGGGAGAGCTGCTTTGTATACATCCCGGTCATTCGGGTAAACCCTTTGTAACCAGTAAAGGTATTCACGCCAGTCAACATTGCGGACTTCAGTCTCATCCATATAAAAAGAAGCAACCGTAACCCGGCGCGGAGTATTATTGTTTTCAAACATAACATCCTGCTCGACACGTCCCATGGTAAAAGTGCCCCCCTGGATATATACTAACCCGGGACCTGAGGTCTGGGTGTATCCGGAACGATATTCAAATCCACCGTTTTTGGGACTATTGTACGTCCAACCTGTTGTTGATGACGTACTTTTTTTCTTACCTTTGACTAAACTACAGGAAGATGCAATCAGCAAACATAAAACCAGATAAACAAAAACGTTGAGCTTCATATTTCGATGTCGTTTAAATTCACTTTATTTTAAAATACAAATATAAGTAAAAATCATATATTTTACCGGTTAAATGTCCGGTTTTACCTTATTCCCTGTAAACGAAACAAAGTGGTACAAATATATTGGAAAATATTGAAATCAGGATGATTAATTTTCTGAAAAAGAGTAAGGAAATTTACTTGCTGAATATAAATAATCATTGGTCTGCTACTGTCCGGAATGATTGCCATTTTTAACCGGATTACTATCCGTTTCTTCAGCAGTAGCGAAATCCTGAGATTAGAGTTAGGTTATTATATAAATAGGTATGGTTTGGCTATTGTTTTTCTTTTTAGGGTTTTTTGTTCAATTCCGGGTTGTATTACAAGAGTGATGTTAAATATTAGATTATTAATGAATTAATGTATTAACAAAAAGATTGGTATGAGTTATCGAATAGGATTGGGGTATGATGTTCATCAGTTGGCAGAAGGAGAAACGCTTTGGATTGGAGGGATCCTGATCCCTCATGATAAGGGACTGGTTGCCCATTCTGATGGGGATGTCTTGCTTCATGCAATTTGTGATGCACTGCTGGGGGCGGCAAAATTGCGGGATATCGGATACCATTTTCCTGACTCCTCTGCTGAGTTCAGAAGTATTGACAGCAAATTGTTACTGGCTGAAACCTACCGGATGGTCTCAGACAAGGGATTCAGACTAGTGAATCTCGATGCTACAATTTCTGCACAACGACCCCGGCTTAAGGAATATATTCCCGGTATGGAAGCTGCCATATCCAAAGTGTTAAATACAGATATAGAGGCTATTAATATTAAGGCTACTACTACCGAAAAATTGGGTTTTGAGGGACGTGAAGAGGGAATCTCGGTACAGGCCGTCGTATTGATTGAGAAGGTTGATAAGGTCAAACTCGGTTAAGGTTCGGAACAATTGTGGATACCTGTAATGTTGAATATCGTGGTATTGAAGTAATTCATATCTTTTGCATGACACAAACAATAAGCTAAAGATGACTCAACTTTACTCAACCCTGGCCGAAATCTATCATATGATGTACCGGAATATTTTCGATTATGACCAGGAATTCAATTTTTATGATTCAATTTTAGCAGTTAATCAATGCCATAAGATTCTTGAGATTGGATGTGGTTCCGGAATGCTTGCGCGCAGGTTTCTGGACAAAGGATATGATTATCTCGGATTGGATTTATCCCATGAAATGCTGGAGATAGCCCGTCAGGAGGTGAAATCTGACCGGTTTAACCAGGGGGATATGCGAAATTTAATATTTGACAATCAATTTGATGCTATCCTGATAACGGGCAGGTCAATCGCTTATATTACAGATAATCAAGGAATAATCAATACCCTTAATGGGGTTCATAAGTCTTTGAAAGATAAGGGATTGTTTGTATTTGGTGTTTTTGAGGCCAACCGTATCTTTGAAGAGTTCGATGATTTTGAACAGATTATGGACTGTAATAATAAGAATATCAAAAGGATAAGTCATTTGGAGAAAAATCTTGCTACCGGATGGACCTGGGATTGGTTTGCCAGGTATATCATTGAGGATGAAGAGGGGATTCGCGAGGTTGAAGATCAAACAACGTTGAGAGCCTTTACACGGGATGAGATCACCCTGTTTCTGAAACTGACTGACTTCCGAATCGAAGAGATAATTTGTGAAGGAAAGGCATTATCAATTGTCGCCCGTAAATGAAAATTTATTTCATCCTGATAAGTTAAGAAAATCATTCAAGCGTTTATATAAAGCAAAGCCGTTACTTCAGTTGCAACGGCTTTGGGTTTTAGTATCTGACAATGAAGTTTAGGAGATTGTCAAAGGGTTCCTGATCTGTTCTTTCAGAAGCGCTATCTCAAAAACCTCATCCACATTAACAACATAATGGAAAGTAAGTCCTTTGAGGTATATCTCCTTGATCTCCTCAATATCTTTTTTATTTTCTATCGAGAGAACAATCTCTTTAATCCCTGCCCGTTTTGCAGCCAGAATTTTCTCTTTGATCCCACCAACTGGCATCACCCTACCCCGTAATGTGATCTCACCGGTCATAGCTAATCCTTTTTTTACTTTTCGCTGAGTGAAAGCCGACGCAAGTGCTGTAGCCATTGTGATGCCTGCCGAGGGTCCATCTTTGGGGATTGCACCTTCGGGGACATGCATGTGGACATCCCATTTTTCGAAGACTTCGGGTTTCAATCCAAGCTGTAAACTATGAGATTTTAAATATTCAAAAGCAATAGCAGCAGATTCTTTCATCACCTCTCCCAGGTTACCGGTAATGGTGAATTTGCTCTTTCCCTGGCTTAAGCTGGTTTCCACATAGAGAATTTCGCCTCCCACAGAAGTCCAGGCAAGTCCTGTCACTACTCCTGCATATTCATTCCCTTCATAACTCTCTTTACTGTACCTGGGTGATCCAAGATATTCCCTGATCTCTTTAACTCCGATTTTTTTATTGTACTCCTCATTGAATGCAATCTTCCGCGCAACACGCCTGGTGACTTTGGCAATTTGCTTATCCATTTCACGGACACCCGATTCCCTGGTATAATCTTCAATTAAACGGACGAGCGCCTCCTTCGTGAATTTTACATCATTCGTTGCAAGACCATGATTTAAGAGCTGACGCGTAATGAGATGGCGCTGAGCTATCTCAATTTTTTCTTCAATTAAATAGCCGCTGACGTCAATTAATTCAAGTCTGTCACGCAAAGCGGGATGAATAGTATTCAACGTATTTGCAGTAGCAATAAACATGACCCGTGAAAGATCGTAATCCTGGTCGATATAGTTGTCATGAAATTCACTGTTTTGCTCAGGATCAAGAACTTCTAGCAGGGCAGATGCCGGGTCTCCATGAAAGTCACTCGACACTTTATCGATCTCATCCAGAATAAAAACGGGATTTGAGGTTCCTGCTTTCTTCAGATTTAAAATTATTCTGCCAGGCATTGCTCCGATATAGGTTTTTCGGTGTCCACGAATTTCGGATTCATCGTGAAGACCACCCAGACTCATTCTGACAAATTTACGCCCCAATGCTCTGGCCACCGATTTCCCAAGTGAGGTTTTTCCAACTCCGGGAGGTCCATAAAGGCAGAGAATGGGTGATTTCATATCTCCTTTTAATTTTAGCACAGCGAGATGTTCAAGAATGCGGTCCTTAACCTTTTCGAGACCATAATGGTCTTCGTCGAGAATCCGCTCTGCATTTCGGAGGTCAAAATTATCTTCCGAATAGACATTCCATGGAAGATCGAGGAAGGTATCCAGATAACCTGATTGAACGGAATATTCTCCAGCGGCCGGATTCATACGGGTAAGTTTAGAAAGCTCCTTCTCAAAAACAGCCTGAATATTGGAACTCCATTTTTTATCCAAACTCCGTTTCCGGAGGTCCGCGATATCCTGTTCAGAAGGGTTGCCACCCAATTCGTCCTGAATTGTTTTAATTTGTTGGTGAAGAAGATATTCACGTTGTTGCTGATCCATATCTATCTTCACTTTTTTCTGAATATCCTTTTTGAGGTCGATCATCTGAACTTCCCGAACAAGAAATGTCAGTAAGATAGTACTTCGTTCACGCAGGTCATCTAATTCAAGTAATGCTTGCTTTTCTGTCGAACCGAGTTCTGTGTTGTTACAAATGAAATTAATCAGAAAAGTATCATTTTCAATATTTTTAACTGCAAATTGTGCTTCAGGAGGGATGTTCCCTGATGACTTTACAATCTTGATGGCCAGGTCTTTCAATGACTCAACGAGAGCTGCAAACTCATTCATTTTGGTTTTCGGCAGAATATCATCAAGTACTTTAACTGTTGCTGAAAAGTAAGGGATGGATTCTCTGATTTGATTTATCCTGAAACGTCGCTTCCCCTGGATGATCACAGAAGTTGAGCCGTCCGGCATTTCCAGAATTTTCAGGATCTCGGCCATTGTTCCAACCTGAAAGAGGTCAGCAATTTCAGGATCTTCTATTTGTCCATCTTTCTGGGCGATAGTTCCTATCAGTTTGTTCCCCGAATATGCCTCCCTGATTAGCAATAACGATTTTTGTCTTCCAACGGTTATTGGCATCACGACACCCGGGAAAAGAACCGTATTGCGAAGTGGTAAGATTGGCAGAACTGCCGGGACTTCAATTGCATTGAGTTCTGCATCATCTCCGTCAACCATAATAGGTATAAAATCATTCTGATTTTCTATCTCTCTGGAAAATAAGAAGTTATTTTTGGGTCCTTTATTTTTTTTGTTTTCCATTTTCAATTTAAAGAAATGACAACTTGTCTAAACCTTCTCTGAAACAGAGCTTAATGTAGATGGTCAATTTGTATGCCAGAATTCTCCTAATGGTCAAACTCCTCTAATTTTAAGGCAATTTTCATGTAAAAATAGCACAAAAAAAACCCGTACTGTTTAAATACGGGTTTTTTTCACAATATTTTAAACTTAGGACTTACGTTTGTCCATATGTTTTGAATAACGGGTCATGAACTTATCTACACGTCCTGCAGTATCCACAAGTTTCATCTTGCCGGTATAGAATGGGTGCGAAGTATTGGAAATTTCCACCTTAATAAGCGGATAATCAACACCATCAATTTCTATGACCTCTTTTGATGCAGCTGATGACCTGGTGATAAAAGTATGCTCATTTGACATATCTTTAAATGCTACCAGCCGATAATTTTCCGGATGTATTCCCTTTTTCATGTGTATTATAATTTATTAAATATCTTGTTCTAAAATCTTCTTACCTGGATATGGGGTGCAAAGATAAGCATACTTCAATAATTTGCAATAGTATTTTTAAAAGTATTTTAAAATTTCTATTCGATCACGACATATGCAAAAATGTTCTTCTGTTGGTGAACCTCTCACATTTACTTTTGCACGTATAAATATAAATTAACTTACAGGTATTTAGATTCTTGATCTGTAAGGAACCCTCCTTGATTTATCCATTGCCTTTGTGAATGTAAGTTCATGAGGGTTTCATTGGGAAATACCGGTTGCAATCAAATATCTGATATCACTTCAGGAAATGAACACCCTTGGGAATTTATCAGTTATCTTTATTTTGAATCGATAAATTAGGACTCATAAGCATTGGTGCTCTTTCATAAGGGGCTTCACGGTCAAATAGATAACGCATTGTGTAATGGGTCTTTGCCGGAATACTACCAACGGAGGTGTAAATTGCCATCATCTTGGGATTATAATCACCTACCCATGAAAGTTCTACTTCATCATACCATAATTTTCGCTGCATTACCTTGTCCATATGCCAGAAAACTGCAGACTCCAGACCGGTTCCCTGGAATTTGGGAACTACACCCATTAATAAAATCCTTGCCCGGGTAATTGTTCTGATTTTTTTGTACCATATAAACTTGATCAGACTCCAGAAGTTGATTTCACCATTTAATTTTTTCAGAATCTGATTCCAGTCTGGGATCATTCCAAAAAGAAGTACAGGTTCATCTTTATAATAAGCAAACCAGATAAATTCTTCATCAGCGATAAGTTTGGCGATCTTCATCATACCACGGATATCATCGAGATTAACTGCCTGATGATTATCGTGCCGGGCCCAGGCCAGTTCGTAAATCTTCACAAAATCCTGAATATATTTCTCGATATTGTCAAATCTGACATGCTCGAATCTGAAATCAGGCTTTTTTGCGACCCATTCAGCAATTTTCCAGAACCGTTCAGGAAAAGGCTCTTTATGATTCAGGTGATAGCTATATTGCTTGAAATATATTTTAAAGCCGTAATTTTCAAATAATTTAAGGTAATATGGTTTATTGTAGGGCATCCCAAATCCCTGTTGCATAAATCCTTCTGCAAGAAGACCCCAGTTCAGCAGGTTTTCACCGAAATTAACCGGGCCGTCCATGGCCTCCATGCCTCTTTCTGCAAGCCAGTTCTTTGCCGTATCAAAAAGCAAATTGGCGGCTTCCTGGTCCTCGATGCACTCAAAAAAACCGCATCCTCCTGTTGGTTGCTGAAAAGTATAAGCCTTATTCCTGTTAAGAAACGCGCCAATTCTTCCAATCGTTTTACCCGAATCATTGATCAGTATCCAACGGATCCCATCACCATGTTCAAAGAATGCATTTTTTGTCGGATCAAAAGTGGCATCCTCTAGTGCTTTTATCGGGGGTACCCAATTTTGATCGTCTTTGTAAATATCACGGGCAATGGCATGAAATGCCTTTATTGTGCTAATGTCTTTTACTTCAAATACTTGCATAATTAAGAAACTGGGCTTATTTTGGATGGTGAAAATAGTGATTTAAAAATTGAGTGCAATATTCAAGGCAAAAGAAGATTTTAAAGTTTAATTAGATTCCATTTGAACGTCTCTTAACAATTGCTCTGACCTCTTCGCAATCCAACTCATTCAGGATTAATTCCGCATTGTCCAGAGAAACCTCCGAATCGATGGTTTTTAAAATTGCAGCGTGCCGGATTACTAATCCATGAAGATTCGGGTTACGCATACCAATCTGAATGAAAATCCGTGAAAAAACAGTAGCCAATTGCGAATCCTTTGAAAGTGGCGACATTAATTCAAGGAAAGGATCGAAATTCTCATCCGGTGCATCACGATCTGTTAATGCTAATCGCCCGATTATTAGAAGTCCTACGATTTTCACTAACAGTTTTTTGCTGATGCAGTATTCGAAGGCTTTCTGATAGGCAAACCCGGTTTTTGAAAATAAGTTCATCGCAGCCTGTTCTGCGATTTCAATCGTTGGAAAATTTCTTACCCAGAAGTCAATTTGATTTTCAGTAACTTTTTCAGGTTCTTCCAAAAGTGTGGCCAGGATCATGCTCTCGCGCCATTGTTTATTCCATAATTTCAATGCCACCAGGTGATTATTGGGGTATTCTGAAGCTATACCCTGTAATAAAGGGATTGAAACCCCATAGTTTACTTTATAATCAATACCTCTTTTCCCCATGGAATTGACCACATCCCGGTTTTGTAAACGTTTAATCTTTAATAAGATTTCCTGATAAATCCGCTCTGCGTCGGGATTGTCGAGTAAATAATTCATTTCGCTTTTTTATAAATATTGAATTGTACAGGTTTTTTATATTTTAGATTGAAGGCACTCAGTTCTGTTTGTTTCCATGATCGGATTCAAATCGAATCTCTCAATTCACGGATAGAATCGTGTATGTTTTTATCTTGTAGGCGAATAATCAATAGCCATTTTATCCGGATAATTACCGGCAAACAAAGTTAGCAAATCATTTGGGTGAATCAGAAAACATTCTCTATATTTGCATCCGCAAAATGGTGGATGTAGCTCAGCTGGTTAGAGCGCTGGATTGTGGTTCCAGAGGTCGTGGGTTCAAGCCCCATCTTCCACCCATTTTAAAGCCCAACTGTTGATTTATAACTGGTTGGGCTTTATTTTTTGTGGGATACAAGTGTCTGAACGGCTTAGTTTGCCTTGGGTTTAAATATGGTAGCCCATTTCTCCAATTCTGCTTCAGCCTGTTTTTGTTCCGTGATATCCATAACTGTTACCAGGCATTGTTCCTTGTTCCTGTCAATAATTCCCGTGAGGCGTACATACATTTCCGTTTTATTGTTACATTCCAGGATTACTTCACACTTTTCTTTGTTACAGTCTGTGAATATTTTCCAAAGAAAGTGATTGAAGACAGGTTTGGAATCATTGGTGATAAAAAATCCCAATTGACTTTTTATTAATTGCGACCGATCTCTTTCCAACATCATTGATGCACAAAGGTTTATTTCAATAATTGCACCCTCTTTTGAAAGTGTGAGATATCCTATCGGCGCGAAATCATACAGCTCAAGATATCTTTCAGCGTAGCGGGTAGCCGTAGTTTGGGCCTGTCTGAGTTCTTCATTCTGTAATTCCAGCTCCACCTGATGGACCTCAAGTTCATAGATAAGTTTAACCATTTCTTCCTCCGAAAGTTTCAAATTGGTTTTTGACGCCTTTTTGTTTAACAACTTTTCCGCCCTTTGACGCAATCTAACGGCGTCACTTTTTGAATTCTTAGATTTCATAATTATATTATCCTGATTGTTTACTGAACCTAATAATCGGACCCTTCTTTAATTTTAAACCATCTGGAATTCTTTTTTTACTAATATACAAATTCCCAATTGAATTTATTCGAATATAACCGATTATTTTCGGATATAAACGGAAATAACCGTTTAATATCCGACTGTCACCTTATTCAAGGATAACTTTGTTAGTCAGCATATCAATTTTAGCATGGAAATAAGGTCAAAAGATCTGCGAACGCTGCAACCTTATGCAAATTGACAGTGACAAACTGCGTTTACAATTGGTAAAACTCAACATCATCGAAAAATCTTTAGGTTATGAATGCTTCAGACATACTAAGCTCGAAATTTAGGCGATTTGCTTTAGTTTTTGCACTTCTGTTGAAGATGCCGACTTCCTTTTGTCAAAACCCAAACCAGGCCTTCAATGCGGGAGCATATATTGTTGATATGGGTCAGAATTCCTCTTTAAATGTTGGCTTGAAACCCTATGGCTTTGTTTATGCCATGATTCAGGCACATGTACCTGTTTACTGGTCAATTAATTCGTCCAAATCAAAAGATGGGGTTGATTTTACTTTACCTGTAGGTGCCGGTGGCAAGATTTACAGTGGAGGCCCTTTTATTGTATCGGCAGAAGATGTTGCAAATAATACAGGGGTGCGCACTTTGATAACGAATTGGAAATCAAATGGGGCAGTAATAGATGGTCCTATTTCTACTGCTTTTTATGCTCCTGTTTTCAGCAAAATATCCAGTTGGCCAACTGCCATTCTGGATGCCGCAAATGATGGATTGGTCACCCCTTATTATGCAAACGCTGGAGTTCCTGCCGCATCCTATGTTACAGAAGGAAACCCTACAGAACTGACCAGTTGCCAGGATATTTATGTTTTGCCTCATGCAGATCCTCAGAGTTGGCCGATATCTTATGTTATTGCATTAAAAAATTATATCAGCAACGGTGGTTTTCTTTGGGATGGATGCCACTCGGTGAGCGCTTTGGATATGGGATGGGCAGCTACAACAGTGACCATTTCAAATCATTCACCCGCAGTGGTGACCCTTAGCGGGCACGGATTTGTTGCCGGGATGCCTGTCTCATTTTCTTCAACAGGCACCTTGCCATCTCCATTAGTGGCCGGAACTACCTATTATGTAATATCCAATGGTCTGGCTGCAAATTCATTTGAGATTTCTGCAACAGTGGGTGGTGCGGCCATCAATACTTCTACTTCTGGAACCGGAACAATTACAATTCCGGCGATGCCTGGATTTGATTTCCTGACTACAAACGGACTTGTAGCATGGGGCAATCATACTAATCCGTCCAATACTGATGTTTATACCTATAATTCAACCACTGCGGCCGATCCCGTAATGCAGTTTATGAGTACTATGGATGCCTCTTTACGAAATGGATCAGAAGAGATTTATCTTCCTCAATCTGGATCATCCTGGAGAGGGACCACTACGGTCGCTGTTTATGACAATAATTACTACGATTCAAAAACCAAGGTTACCTATGTTTATCCAACCAATCCGGCTATCCTTGTAGCTTATGGTCCTGCATACGGGGATAATACCAAGGGGATGGTCATGTATGAAACCGCACACAGTTATGACGGCGCGGGTACTGTAGCCTCCCAAATTGCTGCAGAGAGGGCATATTTTAATTTCTTACTTTGGGCGGGAGCCAAACAGCAAATCAGCATAACCAATGTAACCTTTCCTGCATTCTTAGCCCCTAATACAACTTATCCTTTGAGTGCAACGGTAACAGGCACAATCGGTTCCTTTACTTATACTTGGAGTAGCACAGGAGGTGGAACTTTTTCAAGTACATCAACCAATCCCACAAATTATACATCCCCTAATCCGATTAATGGGACTATTGTTCTGAACTTATCAGTTACGGATAATTGTGGAAGATCTAATTTTGTTTCCAAAACCTATTCTCCTGCAATTTGCAGCGGAGCAACATTTAACTATACAGCATCAGGTGGTTCGGGAGCTACCTATTCGTGGTCCAGACCAACAATTGCTGGTATCACACCGCAGGGATCATCAGGAACTACCGCTACAATAAATGAGGCACTTACAAATACGACAAGTTCCTCAATTAATGTCACTTATACTATTATTATTACCGTTGGGGGGGTCCCCAGTACACAATATGTGACTGTGACAGTTAATCCGTTGCCAACTATTACTGTTTCTTCGAATACAGCGATATGTGCAGGAAGTAGTACATCACTTACTGCAAGCGGTGGTATAAGTTATGTCTGGAGCCCTTCTGCTGGCCTCAGTTCAACCACCGTAGCCAATGTTATCGCCAATCCGACAACTACCACTACTTATACAGTAACCGGAACAGATGCCAATGGGTGCAGCAATACTTCCAATGTAACAATTACTGTTAATCCATTGCCGGCGGCCTTATCGGTCAGCGGGAGTACGATCTGCACCACCCCTGGCGGGAACGGGACGGTCACCTCTACCACATCGGTCGTGGGAGTGCACTACCAGCTATACAACGGGAGTAACGCCCCTGTCCAGTCCTCACAGGCGGGCACAGGGACAGGACTCACCTGGTCCTCGCTTCCGGCAGGCGCTGGCTATTACGTGATTGGTACGGACGACACCCATTCGTGTGTATCCCCGCACAGCAACGGGGTTGATGTGTCCACCTTCACCAATCCGGCCGGTTTATCGCTTAACGGGAGTACGATCTGCACCACCCCTGGCGGGAACGGGACCGTAACGGCCACCACCTCGGTGAGTGGGGTCAATTATCTGCTGTATACCGGGAGCGATGTTGCCGTCCCCCCAGCCCAGGCTGGAGGGTCAGCCCTTAGCTGGACGGGTCTTGCCGCAGGGAC
>Ga0364874_10302_pt1 | contig 28128 bp, 29 predicted proteins | sample ExccelAu500001D4_2_FD_206922 | JGI IMG/M metagenome (GOLD analysis project Ga0364874, IMG submission 206922) | Enriched cells from Trout Bog Lake Hypolimnion, Wisconsin, USA - BchlTB.Aug07.5000.01.D4 | ecosystem: Environmental > Aquatic > Freshwater > Lake > Hypolimnion/Profundal zone | place... | reverse complement strand
TAATATTTGCTAAAAATATAGAAAATATTAAACCAAGAACTGAACCTCCTAGTGTAAAACATCCAGTGATAATTGCTATTTTAACAGTATCAGTCATTTTAATAACCTCATATTATAATTTTGATCCGAGAAGCACATTAAGTAATTTCGTCGTTTCACATAACGACTCGCGGCTGTGCGACGTTTTCTTTTTGCGCCGATCAAAGCGAAGCAGGCGCTAAAAGAAAATGTGCCGTAGGCCAAGCCGGCACTCCGGCGCAGCGGACAGCCGCTCCTATACGGAAAATATATTGTCAGAATAAGCTGACTTCAAGCAATGCATTCAAAATCCCTCATTTTTCTATAATACAGTTCCTTTTCAACATAGTAATAATCCTTGTTGTACTTCAACATGATATATATGCCGGTCAACAGTTTTCGAGCACTTGCCATGGCTGCTTTTCCAACGCATTTTTCACTTTTCTTGAATAGATAATACTCAACTATTGGATTCTTGTAACGACCCACCTGAGATAAAACAGCGTGGATCAATGCCGTCTTCAGATCCGGTCTTCCTCGTTTTGTCGACACTTGCCGGGTTGTCTGACCGCTCTGCTGTGTACGATTAACCAATCCAGCATATGATGCTATTTCCTTTTTTGTCTTAAACCGCTCTATGTGCCCACCGATCTCAGCACAAATGATGATCGAACTAATTTCACCTATTCCGGGTATCTGCAATAGTTTGGATACATCTCTGTACATTTGCTTATGCGACGTCACAACAGCCTTCATCTTAGACTCAATTTCTTCTATCGATTCTTCATACAGGTCAATCGCTTTAAGACAGATTGTCATCTGAAAAAACACATCGTCGGGCAAATCTATTTCAAGCAGATGGGCACGGTGTTTTCGGTTGTCCAGAAATCTTCGTTCCAGAGAAATACCATGTTTTTGAAATAGCGCGTTAATCCGATTTCGCATCATCGTATTTTGACTTACCAGCTTTTTCCTAAATGCTGCAAGCTCTCGCACGATTCGATATTCTGGATCAACAACAAATACTTCCGGGAGTTCGTTCATTCGCAAAAATCGAGCAATAAGCATTGCATCATTGGCATCAGTTTTTTTAATAGAGCTCTTAATCACTTTGAACTTATACGTATTTATTACTTTGACTGATGCAATCCTATCTACAAGGAGATCGTAAAAACGGTACATTCCGCAGCCGGCTTCGAATGCCACTTCATCCTCAGGCCCGAGAGTACCGATAAATACTCCGACCCCTTCGTCGTCAGTTGAGAACTGGCTCTGCTGAACCAATACTCCGTTTTCATCAAGATACGCTGCACTGAACGTGTGCTTGGAAAGATCAATTCCTACATACCGCATAACGCACCTCCTTTTGAAGGAGGATGACGGACAGATCTCTGGTTGCAACTCCAAGCTCCTATTGAGGCTTCTTTGCCTAAAGATAGTTGTCGGATGAGGATCATTGATTAAGCTGTTAGAGAGGCTTCTCTCCTACTCGGCTGTTAAATCTTCATCCGCTGTTCATCACCCCCGGATTGCTTAGCATACCAAGGGTGAGTTGTTACTTCCAGTGTTTTTCCGTCTCTATCCTGTTAGACGAAGCGCGGGGAATTATTTTTGTTTTGTTTTGTGAGATGACTCAAACTTTTTAGTTAGCAAATCTTGAATATCAATCGATGGCATTAACCATTTCCCAAAGGGACAATTTGATGAAAGCGTAGCAAGGTACATTCGTATACTATTAATCATCATTGGAACTGCTGACATTAAAAGATAATTATCTTTTATTTCTTTTCGTTCAACATAGTCTTCATCAGTAATTTCAAAATACCCTTCTGCCATAATTGAAAAATGGTATCCAGGACGTTTTTCATCATTATTATTAGATGAAACAATCATCAAAATTTTAAAATTTCGCTTATCTTCTTTTGCCTCGAAGATATCAAAATCGATATCGATTGGTATTATCGGTAATTTTTCAGTACTATCCTCTTGAGGGAAACACTTCCAGTTAACACCCGTAATGAAAAAATCCTTTAGGAGAAATTTTGATTCTTTAATGACCATCATGCACTCTCGCGGACAGGTGAAATCGATTGTGGCTGAGGAACATAATGAAAAAAGTCATCATTATGAGACTGTTGTTCAAGTTTGAATTTTTTATCACCAAAAACCTTCTTAAAGTTGATTACATTTGGGGAGCAAGGAGTATACTCTATATTATTTTTTTTATAGGAGTAATTTAATTTAAAATCAACATCAAAAACATCCTGTAATTGGGTTAATGTTTTCAAATTTAACAATTTGTCGGTTGAGAATAATTGAGTTATAAAACTTTTCGATTTATTAATCTTTGAAGATAAATCACTCTTATTCATATCAGATTCATTCATCAGACATTCAATTACTTCCATAAATTTCAATTGCAGCATCTTGACTTTGAAATCATCAATTTCTGAATCATTCTTAAAACTCAGAATTTCATTCATTTCAAAGTCAATGTCATAATTTTTCTTTTTTAAGATCATATTCATACTCCGAAATGGTATCAATTAAAGTTACCAATTTTTTATCATCTTGAACTCTATTAGCCTTTTTTGAGGTAGCAGATATCATAATAATCTTTTTACCTTCGAAATTAAGCTCTTTGCAATACACTCGAACATTTTTTTCATCGTTGAATTTCATTGCAGTAATTGATTTAGTTTTTGACGATATGGCCTCTCCCCCATACAGGGAACTATTACTGTTCCCTGCAACAATCGAGTAAATAATCACCTTGAACCGCTTGCGGTTAGTTGGCTTTTTTAAAAAACTTAGTATTTCTGAACAATTGTCCAAATCGATATAAAACTTAATATTTTTATCGTTCTGAACTTTCAATTCTTCCAGAAAGACCTCTATGGGAAATTCTCGGCATTTACGTTTCACAAGTTAACCTATAGGTGAATTTTTGCAAGCAAAATATTCTCACATTATGTCCCCAAAGTCAAGCGTTTCGTCTAACGTATCGCGGATATTGGACGTTGCGGCGCAGCCGCAATGTGCCGGAGGCCGAGCACGGCGTAAGCCGCGCGCAGCCAATAGCCGCAGTTATATGTAGTTTATTTTTTTTGTTTATCATAATCTTCCCAAGTTGCAAAACCAATTGGAGTTTTTGGTTTTTCCGGTTCATTTCGTTTCATTTTCATTAGAAGAATACTAATTTGTGTTACATGCTGAATTAAATCGACTGGATCACCATTGTCTGCAACTCCAGAAAATGAAATTAAAGATGGATTCCAATATCCGATATTCTTAATATGAAATGTAATTTGATTTCCAAATGATACAAGCTGAACCCCGACCTCGAAGTCATCATCAAGATCTCTATGAAAATCATTTATCCAACTTATTAGTCTGTGATGAAATTCACTTGCAAAATTTTGATTAATCGGTATTTTAATTTCGGGTATATTTGGTGTAAAAAAACTTGGGTTAAAATTGTCTGTAACCATAAAACCTCCAAAAAAATAAATTACATATAACTCCCTTTATATGAAGTGCAAATAAACATCGCTAAGTGACGTCATATAGCTTGCTCATATTGTGGTAATTATGAAATGTCAATTTTAATTTGAGAGCATAGGGAAATTTAATAGGTAAGAAGGGGGAGGCGGTTTCCCGCCTTCAACATTATGAAACCATTTTCAGAAGATCTGTAAACTTGTCTTCATACCAATGAGGCTGTGTTTCTCTTGGATTCTGTGGGCAGACAAGATTCTTCCCGAACGGAGCACCTTCTTCCGTGATTGACAGGAACGCCTTCTCTCCCTTTGCGCTCTTTCTCTTACAATGCTCCAGAATGCCTTTTTCGACGAGCTTCCTGTTCATAACCTGTGCAGACATCCCTACTTTGAATTTCTTAAGCAAATCGGAAAGGCTGAACGTCTTTTCTTCTTCGGCATACGCGGGAAGAAACTCAGTCGGGAGTCCGTGTTTCTTGCAAACACTGTGCGCTATCATAACTTTCGCTGATTCACAGGGGCGAACAAGGTCTATAAATATGGAGGCCGATTTTATCGACTTATCAAGTTCAGTCAATACTACCTTATACATCGCTTCTACGTCTATGAAGTACCTCCTAGCTGCATGCCCTATATCATTGTTCTCTACCATTGACAGTTCTTTCCCCATGTCGATGGAGATGTGATATTCTTTTGATGCCCCACCGTTTTCTAAAATTTTAGAAATCGATATATAGTCATACCCTTCTACAAATCCGAATTTCTCAATCCTGTTCTTAATCCAGTCTGCAAACTTAGATTGAACCCTTAAAAATTCGTGAAGTTCTCGCGCATCGATGGTCTGAATCGTTTTTCCCCCTACTCGTTCCTCTTTTACCTTTACAAGTTCGTTCATTGTTTTACTCCCTACTTCGCCCTGAATGCAGCTTTCTTGACCTCGTTGATCTGAATGCCCGGGAAGTCAGTCAGCCCTGCAGCTTTTATAAATCTTTTGAGAGCTGCATCTTTTATCTCTACAAGGTCGAAACGCCCTTGATCTGCCAGAGCGTGAAGAAGTGTTACTTTGTCCATAATAGTGATTTCTATATCAGTTTGAGTCGTCACCGTTCCTGCGTCTATCCGTGTAGTCTTTGCGACTTCGGTCACTGCTATCTCAGGAACAAACACAACAGTGTCAGATTCCATACGAAGAGCAGCTGCCTCTTCAATATTTCCTGCTTCTGCAGCGGCATCTGCTTCTTTCTTCAGGCGTTCTTTTTCTTCGTCTTCTTTCTTTTTTCGTTCTGCATCAAGCCTCTCCTGCTCTGCCTTGCGGATGCGATCCTGCTCGGTGAGATAGATATTCGCTTTGTTTTGGAGATCGGCAATCATAGCCTTGACCGGTTTTTCAAGGTCATTCTGGAGGTCTTTGATCGCTTTATGCGCCTGATACGCGGCCTTGACGGAAGGCTCAAATTTTGCCCCGATCTCTTTGAGAACCGATTTCCCTTTGAGGATGATCTCCCCCGCGTATTCGTAAGATATCGGGTCATCTATAACGATGTCCGTTTCTGCCTTAAACTGTTCTATCTCTGTTTTTACTTCTTTCTCGAGTTCTTTAACGTCCATAATAGTCCTCACTGATTAAGATAATTTTTAACGGATAAATCTACATTGTATCGATATTTGTCCGGCTCCCACCATGCTTTGACTAATGAAACGAACATCACATCTGCGAGTTCATTCCAGACGTTCACGGCTTTATATGTCCCGTCGTCGTGAAGTTCAAGAATCCAGTGGTTGCGATTCGTTTTGATCTTCCCCCTCTCCACTGCTGCTCTGTGGTATCCCGCTGTCTGCAGGGCGTGATATTTCTTCGCACCCATTGTGCGCTTCACATCTACAACAGCGTTTTCAAAAAGAAGATCCGCAGTGCCGGCGTAACGAAAATGTGACCATAGAAGAACTTCTGATCCTATAAACTTGCCGAACTCCGGATGGACGAAAAGAAAATCGCTTAATCCAATTTCTATCGGGGTTTTTGCGTTCTCCCCTTTATTCCTCCGAATCATATACTGCTCAACCAGACTATGCCGCCATTTTCCATCAATGCTCGTTTCCTCCATTCGTTCGGCAGAAACAAACGAGTGTCCTGCTTGCTTCGGCATAACCTCTGTCACAGACGGGGCTTTAATTCCGTCCATGAAATAGGTGTGAGTAGATTCATCAAAGGTCACTTGCGGACACATATCCAGACCCCGTTCATCTTTTCAGCCTTGCATCCTTCGGCAAGCATCGCGGCTTTTCCTGCAGCGTTCTGTTTCCAATAATCACCGGGGATTGCTTCGCCTTCTCCGATTCTTCCAGATGGATTTTGCTGCTGAACTGGAGCCGGCTTTTGTTCCTTATCTTTTGCAGGAGAAATGTACTCTACTTCTCTTGTAGTTGTTTCAGCTTCTACACTGGCATCGACGACTTTCGGGAATCCTGCAGTCATATTATCGGGAAGCTCGTCTGCAGTATAAGGCATCCCTCCAAACTCATCGGGAAAAGCGAGTCTGAATCCCTGTGCGACCGCAACCTTCTTAAGCATAAACTTCGGCATAGTCTTCCACATGCTCATGGGACGGCCGTCTTTGTCTTTCTTTGCCACTTCTTCGAAATAGACTTCGTGCTTGAAAGGATGACTCCAGTCTTTACGGAAAACCGTGAGAATAGCCTTCATATCATCGCCGGATCCGGATATACTCACTTCCCATCCGTCAAGAGTCCCGAGGCGTTCAGCACGTTTAAGATAGACTTCATACCCTGTGATAACAGAGAGTTTTCTTTCCTTCCCCCATGACCCGTCTTGCTTCCTTACATTTGATTCATACGGTATAGCATAAATTTCCCGCTTGAACGGATTAAGATTGAACGCCATAGCTATTGATACAAACTGCTCTGTTTCAACAGCTGTCAGCTGAGATGTTCCTCCGAATGTTTTTAGATAACTGCAAAGTTCATCTTTCGATACTACTGCGATTTCCTTATTCTCTCTGGTTGCTACTGCTGTACTCATGCTTACTCTCCTATCTTACAATATTTCTTCATCCAGCCGAGAGAGTGTGTTCCTCTCACCGACGCGATAAGGCTGCCGTTGTCATCGAGAAGCTCCGTGAAGGTCGCTCCGTCCTGTTTGTAGATTCTTGCTCTCACGCGGCCATCTTCTTAATGAAGAGTTCCTTTGCTTTCTCTTTCATCTGATCTTCATCTCCGAGCGCGGAGATAATCGGATAAATGTCACGGCCTTCAGGAGTTTTGACGGAAAGTATTTCAAGCTCGCCGTCTGCCCCATCGTTGTATGTAGCCACTTCGAGGGTACATCCTTCTAGTTCTAGTTCAAAGGTCATAACGCCTTCGTTTCTTTTTTAGTTTTCTTCGCCATAAGAAGAACCATCGCGCTTTCGATTGCCTCCCCTCTGGATCTGTAGTTCCCTGACTTTATCTCTTTATCGATAAAGTCCATTGTCTCAGGCTTGATTGTTGCGTTGAGAATAACCTTTGCCATAAATCCTCCATAGTCTAGTATTTTAGCCTAATTATAATTATATAATCTATATTACTAGTCTAAGTCAAGCTATAAATCTATTTTTTAATATATTTGTAGTGGAAAAAGTCTAATAATCTTGATTATATGACATATAAAGAGGTGGAAGATGATTATATATGGCGAAAAAGCTCGAAAGATAATGAAAAACTGCGGAATAGAAATCGGTGATTTTGCGCAAAGGAACGGATTCTCGAGAGCTACTGTATTTAACTGGCTGAAGCTACCTTTCCCTCCGGGAGAGTTTGTTTACGCTCTTTGCAAAGAAACAGGAATGACAATGAAAGATTTTTGGGATGATGGTGAAGGGTCAACGGTTAATCCCGTTATTACTCCCATTGTAGAAGAGCTCAACTATGTCGCAGAGCATTACAGCAAAGCGGAACAGCGGCAGGCTTTTATAATGATCATTGCAGCACTGAAAAGTTTACGCACTACGCGAGACGGAAAATAAAAAAATTCGACGAGTCACTTTGGCGGGTTGGAAAAACACTAATCCAAGTGTGAGATAAACTGTGAGAAATGGGGCAATAAACATCAGAGAATATGTGCGAAATATATGCGTTTCTATTGACAAAATATAGTGTTTTATCCATAAATACGTATAGATAATGCTCTTTGATTGTAGAAGGGCGAATTTGTAATCAGTAGGTTGGGGGTTCAATTCCTCTCACCAGCTCAGTTCAACATCATGGTGAGGTTCCCGAGCGGCCAAAGGGAACAGACTGTAAATCTGTCGTCTATGACTTCGAAGGTTCGAATCCTTCCCTCACCAAAGACAGTAAAAAAAGAGAGCGTTAAGCTCTCTTTTTTTACGCCAGGCGATTTAAAAAAACATTACTGATCATCAGTCAGCCCTTCGTACACCGAATCCCGTACCGTCCTTATTTACCGGAGTGGCTATAAAAAGCATTTCTTTAAAACAAGGGCGGGGTTGAAAAACTATATTTCAAAACCGCCCTTGCGTGCAAATGCCGGTGAAATAACTTCTTTTCATCTTAGGATAAAGGGAAAAAGTTATTCAAAGTGCCCATAAGAGAGATGATTCACCCACAAACTAATCCTTGTGTTTAGTGTCGATGATCTCCTGAACCTGCTTCTCATTGTATGTGAGAAAGATCAGAAGACCGAGCACGCAGAAAATGACCGCAGCAACAGCGCCGACGATTGGTCCTGCAGCAGTAATAGCATCGGGCTTAGCGGCATCTCTTCCGATGAGAAGGAACGACGGAAAGATGAAGATCGCTACAGCAATGCCGAAGTTCATGATAAAAGTGCGTGTTCCGTAAAAGATACCGGCTTTATAGTTGCCGGTTGTGATACCGTCAGCTTCTGCTATATCAGCCACAATCGCATTTGGGAGAATGCCGAAAATAGCCATAGGAATTGCTGTGATCACCATCACAAGCATAAGGTGAGCAAAGGCAGAAATAGGAAGCGTTCCCATCAGAGCTGTGAGAACGAAAACCAGAGAAAATACAATGAAAGCGAAAGCGAGAACTTTCTTCTTCCCGAACTTCTGTGCGAGGAGATTGACAGGAACATACAGCACAAAGCTCAGAAGGAACATGACGCCCATCCCCATCGTAACCATATTGTCCGGAAGCTTAAGAAGGATCGTCACAAAGTATACGATGCCGGCCTGGATAAAGTTGAGAGATATCCAGTACATGAGATCCGACATGATGAAACGGACAAAGTTTTTGTTTTTGAAAGCGGAAGCAAGTGCGCTGAAAACACCCTGTTCAGAAACATGCGACTCCGCATATTTACGTTCATTTATGAAGAGGACGGGAAGATACATGCAGATGACAGCAATGACTGCAAAGACTGCAAACGTAATCTGAACACCGTATGCTTTCGCCACTGCAACAGTTGCAGGATCAGCCATCAGTGCAGGAAAGAAACTGGAGGCGAAGATATCCTTGAGTGCATATGTTCCCTGACCGACAAGAAAACCGAGCGCCCACGTAATTGAAATCGCCGTACTGATAGTGAGACGTTCATTCGGAGTATGACCGAGCTCACTTATCAAAGCAGTATACGGGGTTGTATATGCTACAAAAAAGAAATAGAAAAGAAGCAGGACAATAAGAAGCCATGCTGCATTTATATAACTGTTTGAGTGAACGGGAGGAAAGAAGATAAGAAACGATAAAAGTGCAAACGGCGCAGCAGAAAACGCCATAAAGAATCTTCTGCGCCCGATCTTCGCCTTGCATCTGTCTGACCAGGTTGCGATAAGCGGGTTTGTGACAGAGTCAAAAAGACGGCCGATAGCAGTGATGACGCCGATAATAGTAACAGCAAAAAGCACCGGGTGCTGAGAGAGAAAAACCGGAATAGCAAGGTGACCTGTCGCAGGATCGGATGTCGGCATATAAAAATAGAGGAGAGTATTCCCTGCTCCAAACGATGCTAACGACCAGCCGAATTGCCCCAACGCAAAAATGACAAGCAGCCTGAACGGCAGCTTTTGAACCTGATTCTGAACCATGATTCGCTCCTTGATCTTTTTTTTGACGAAAAACTCCTCGTTGTCCGGAAGCAGCCAAATGATGCATACGGACAGTTAAATTACGAGGGTTCTGCAATATTGTTCAAACATCCCCCTACTCCAGGTATTTTGCAATTAAATTTTAGTCTACCTGGACGGACGGCTGTTATTCCTCCAAAATGCCGATAAGCACCCTTTTTCAGACAAAGCTATTGTCAGAACAGAATTCTGTGCTATTTTTTAATTGTCGGCTGGCAGGCGGAATGAAAAGTAGTTTCATTTCCGCAAGAATGCTGTATCAGAAGACTGCAGACAGGGGATCTGCATACAGATTGTTTCAACGTATATATAAAGGGCACTGCCCGATTATCCACAAAGGATGTACTATGAGCACACTTAAAATCCGCGGCGATGTACAGGAACAGGACAAATGGGATCTTGCCCCTCTTTTCAAGAGCAACGAGGAGTGGGAGACATTTTACAGCGAAATCGAAAAAGAAGCAGATACCTATTCAGCATTTGAGGGAAAGCTGGGATCTTCAGCAACTGTCTTCAAAAAAGCGCTTGAGTTCGACCTTGAAATCTCGCGCAAATGCGACAGACTTTTCACCTACGCACACCTCCGCAACGATGAAGACAAGACTGATACAGTTCACCAGTCCCGCTACGACAGAGCGATCTCTCTGCATACGTCTGTATCGGAAAAGTCAAGCTTCATCGTGCCGGAAATTCAGTCTCTTGACGATACAACTGTCAGCGCATATCTTTCAGATCAGATTCTCGCTCCCTACAGATTCTACCTTGAGAAGATTCTCAGATATAAGCCCCATACGCGATCCAAAGAGGTGGAGCAGCTTCTGGCTCTTGCCGGTGAAATTCACGGGGCACCGTCCGAAATATTCGGCCAGCTTGACGATGCAGACCTTACCTTCGGAAGTCTCGACAACGGAAAGGGCGAAACAGTTCAGCTCACGCACGGAAATTTCAGTTCGTTTCTGCAGAACCCTGACAGAGAGATAAGGAAGAAGGCATTTCACCAGTACTATGAAACCTATGATGCGCACAAGTACACCGTTGCAGCATCTCTGTCAGCATCGATAAAGAAGGACCGCTTTTACGCAAAGATCAGATCATATCCGTCATGCAGAGAAGGATCGCTTTTCTCAGATAATGTTCCGGTTTCGGTCTATGACTCGCTTATCACATCGGTACGATCGCAGGTCGGACCGCTTGTCAAATATCTCGATCACAGGAAAAAGGTTCTCGGACTCGACGAGCTTCATATGTACGATACCTATGTTCCCCTTGTATCAGATATTCCCTTCTCAATGAGTTATGAGGAAGCTGTTGCAGCCTGCTGTGATGCTCTCGCTCCTCTCGGAAGCGACTATGTCGAAGCGATGCGAAAAGGTCTTCTCGGAGGATGGGTCGACAAATATGAGAACAAGGGGAAGAGAAGCGGTGCATACTCATCCGGCTGCTATGATTCTCCTCCGTATATCCTGATGAACTACCGCGACGACAATATAAACTCTCTTTACACGCTGATCCATGAGGCGGGGCATTCAATGCATTCCCACTACTCGCATATTTCACGCCCGTATCATGAGAGCGGCTACACCATCTTCGTTGCTGAGGTTGCATCAACATTCAATGAGACTCTGCTTTCACACCATCTTCTCGAAAAGTATAAAAACAATGATTCTATGAGAAAATATATCCTCAACCGGGAGATCGACAACACGCGCGCAACGCTCTACCGGCAGACGATGTTTGCAGAGTTCGAAAAGATCACGCATGCGATGGCGGAGAACAATGAACCGCTCACCCTCGATGCGTTCCGCTCAGTTTACCGCTCTCTGCTCGAAACCTACTTCGGCGGCGCGATGACGATCGACAGCGAACTCGAACTTGAGTGTCTGAGAATTCCGCACTTCTATCACGCATTCTATGTGTATAAATATGCAACAGGGATCTCCGCAGCAATTGCCCTTGCAGAGAAGGTTCTCAATGAAGGAGAAAAGGCGCGGTCAGCCTACAGAGAATTCCTGACTCTCGGCGGAAGCATGTTCCCGATAGATGAGCTCAAGGTTGCCGGCGTTGATATGTCGAAACCTGAGACGGTCGATCTCGCGCTCAGGCACTTTGCAAAATGCGTGGATGAATTTATCGGCTGAGATAAAGCGTCTCTCCGGAGGAGCATAGCTGCTCCTCCGGAACCATGTTCCTTTTTGAATCGGCATGCAATAAAGGAACTTTTCTCAGAAGACCTATTTCCCCAATGTCCTGCGCCGTAAAGCTCTAAGAACAAAAAAATCCTTCAGACGGACAGTATACTCCCGTGAAGCTGAAAACTTGTCAGCAAAGGTGACAACATAGGATTCCATATAACGCGGCGGCAGGAAGGTGAGCGGCCACATATGCTTTATGATGATATCCTCTTCCACCTTGTTGAGTTTGAAATGGCGCCGGGCATTTTCAAGGGCAATGCGGGGATGGGCGAGACCGTGATTCTTATTTTTAGGAAGATCAGGTTCATCGTGCGTGCGCCAGTCATACAGAAAGAAGTCGTGAAGAAGAGCTCCCCGCGCAGTTGAGCGATAGTCAAGGCCGAGAGACTTCGCCATGCGGTATGACAGATAGGACACATACTGCAGATGTTCGTAAATCGTCGTACTGTGATGATAGAAATTCTGAAGCTTGCGGTATTCAGCATTGGCCAGAATATCAGAAACGATCTCCATATACTCAGATTCGATATGATGAAGCTTCTTCCTGCCTTTCAGAGATCGGGCCGGAACAGAAAGCTTTGTAAGCAGCGAATTGAATTTTGTGGATACACCGTCATGTATCGCTTTCTCCATAAAATGCCCCAGCTCGGGGAACGCACCGAGAAGGCGGCGGAAAGTAAGTGTCAGCTGCTGAAGGTCTGCATTTGAAAAGCTGGAAATGCCGGCATACAGTGATCGTATCTTGCGGAAGAAATCAAGCATGGCAAGAGTCGACAGAACAAGATCCACACACAGATAGAGAGGAAGCACTGCTGCAAGGATCTGCACTGCCTGATGGGGGACCTTACACAAAGAGAGGTAGGTCACCGGAAAAATGAAATAGTAAAAAATCCAGGAAAAGCCCGCCCATATCAGCGCATACCGCAGACAGATGATCCCCTTGAAGCTGAAACGGTAGCCCTCATAGCTCCAGAGCCTGTAGCCTAAAATCTTCTCAATGGCAATGCCGACAAATAGTTCGAGCGACGTCGTAAGCAGACCAAAAGCAAACATCTGCACCGGAATACTGAAGCTTTTGAGAAAAATACCCGCCATCATTATAACAATGCCGCCGAATCCGTAAATGGGAACAAGCGGCCCGTAGAGATATCCGGGATTGACAACTCTCCGGTTGGTGATTGAGCGGTAGATAAGCTCGATGATCCAGCCCATAAACGAGAATATAAAGAAAAGGACTATCGTCCTGTATACGAATATGCTTTGTCCAAGATAAAAGTTCATCAGCACCCCACTTCTTGTTCGATTCAATGACAATGGGAAAGTTACGCATAAATGAGCAAGAGCAAGACATTTTTATAAATACATTTTACCGGGTAAATCAGTTTCTGGTCATTCCTTCCCCCCACGCGCAGGGATAAACTCCGGAGATTTTATTGTAACGCAGCCGTGAAACACTTTAATCGGACAGAAGATGCAGGCTTCCGGGGAACATTATGATTTGCTGATGGAAGGCTCTCCGCCGCAGAATAGTGTTTGACGCACAGTAAATAGAGATTATTCTTCTCTCATGGCTCTACGGGTAAATGAAATATTCCTTTCTCTCCAGGGAGAGACCACAGCATCAGGATTCCCTTCTCTTTTCATACGAATGACAGGCTGCAACCTCAGATGTTCATTCTGCGATACGGAATACGCATGGGATGAAGGTCAGTTCATGACTGTTGATGAAATCACCGAACAGGCTTGTCAATATGAATGGGTTCACCATATAACTCTCACCGGCGGAGAACCTCTTGCTCAGGCGGAGACTGCCGCTCTTGCAGATCGGCTTCTGAAAAAAGGATTCCGCGTACGGGTGGAAACGAACGGTTCACTTCCGATAGATGTCCTCCCGAAAGGATGCGAAAGAATCGTCGATATCAAGCCGCCGTCATCAGGAGAAGGCAGCAGCTTTTATGAGCCGAACCTGTCAGCTCTTACAGGATGCGATGAAGTGAAGTTTGTTGTCTCTACAGATGAAGACTTTGAATTCGCTGCACGTTTCTGCGAAGAGAAGCTTCCTGCATCCGATGCTGCAATAAACATATCACCGGTCTTCGGCTCTATGGAAGGAGAACGCCTCGCGTCCTTGATTCTTTCAAGAAAACTGCGCGTGCGTCTCAACCTTCAATTGCATAAAATACTCTGGCCCAAGGGGGAACCACGTGGATCAGGCAATTGAACGTGCAGTACGCTTTATTTCAGACACGCTCAAGGACGAACCGTCTATCGACAGGCTTTATCTCGTCGAAATGGCGGGGCGGCGGTTCGACCTCACCCCGATTCAGACAGAGCACCTAATCGCAAAATATGTCTACACAGAGCCTCAGCCCCGCTGACGGTCAAAGTCTGCTTATCAGCCGAAGATAGAATTCAATGCTCTTTGAAAGAGATTTCAAAGGCACAGACTCATTGACCGCGTGCATCGTTCCCCTCTCCTCCTTCGATAATTCAAGCGGTGAAAATCGGAAAACATCTTTTGATATTTTCGAATAATGTGTCGAGTCACTCGCGCCGAGCATAACATAGGGAGCTACAATTGCCGAGGGATATGTTTCATTGATGACAGCGGAGAATATCCTCCAGCCGTCACCGTTCATATCAGACACCCGCGACGGTTCGCGGTGATACAGCATCGTCATTTCAACACGCGGATCATTTATGATCGACCGTATCCGGGCAAAAACCTCATCCACCGTCTCTCCCACTGCAATGCGTATGCTCGCGGCAGAGCTGACCCGCGGCGGAAGAACATTTACAGTGTCACTGCCCGAAAGCATCGTCACAGCAACAGTCGTCCGACCCATGGCATTGGTCTCGCCGCCATTGCGGGTGAATGCGAACAGAAGCAGCCGCTTGAAGAGAAACAGATTTGCAAAGATTATTCTGAAACCGAACGGCGTATGACGGCCGAGTGTTCTAAACATTTCAATTGTCGGAGCAGGAAAGTGCGCTGGAAACGGATTATCCTCAATCGCTGCAATTGCGTGAGCAAGAATTCCGGCAGCTGTCTCTTTCGGCGGAGTGGATGAATGTCCGCCGGCACTTTTCACCGACAGTTCAAGATTGAGAACACCCTTCTCTGCAACGCCGACAACAGCAATCGGCTTTTTCACGCCGGGGAATATCTTCTCTACAACAGCTCCGCCTTCATCGACGACCAGTCCGGGGGTGATCCCTCTTTCTTTAAAAAGTTCGACTATGGCAGGTGCGCCGTCGCCGAGAGGTTCCTCATTATGGCTGAATGAAAAATATATATCATGCTGAGGAATAAACCCTTCGCGGATAAGTTTATCCGCCGCCTCAAATATCGAAATCATTGTCACTTTGGTATCGAGAGCACCGCGCCCCCATATTCTACCCTCAGCTATGACACCGCCGAAGGGGGGATATTTCCAGCCCTCATCAGCAGCGCCGACCACATCATAGTGAGACATCAGCACAAGAGGATCCGAATGGTCTCTTCCCTCCCATCGATAGAGCAGAGCAAATTCTTTCACCCGTTCCCTTTGAACAATACGGTGGAGGTCAGGATAAAGAGAAGGAAGCAGATCGATAAAAGCATTGAACTGATCCTTGTCAATTTTTGACTCATCAAGATTCCATACTGTGCGTTTCTGTATCACTTGAGAAAGATGCGCAGCCGCATTGTTTATTTCAACAGAAAGAACAGGTTTGGGATCACACTGCTGCCGCCGGGGACGGAAAAACGCCGCACGGATAAGCAGTATGAATACAAACAATGCAACGGCGGTTCCGATAGTAAGAGCAATCATAATAATCTCCGTCAGATCAGTTTCTTTTTATACAGCACGCGTGCAACGGCGATCGAAACGATAACGCCGACTGGAATGAAGATGCCGACAGGCAGACCCGGAGCGATAAGGAATACCGAAACCATAAGGATAATCGGAGCGACTGCAAGCTTCCAGTTTTTTGAAATATAGATCACGCCGATTGCGCCGAAAAGTGCAGGCATCAGATTTGCAAATGCAGGTTTCAATGCCGGAGACTGAAGCACCGGAAGAAGATACGAGATGAGGAAAACGCCGAGAGCAAGAATTGCAGTATTGACCAGAGAGGACGCTGCAATGGCAAGAGTAGAGATGATCTCGCCTTCCTTCGTAGAAGGCTGAACCTCAGCCTGGTTCATCGCGGCAAGCGCGCAGGGAACTTTCATTCCGCTGATATTCCCGGTGATATATGCGATATAGGTTCCGCCGCTTCCCAGCATCGGCGTATAGGTAATGATCTCCACAAACATGATCGGCCAGAAGACCATAATTGTCGGAAGAAAACCTGCCAGGAATGCTGGAATCGACGGCCATGCATTATAGTGAAATGCAATTGCAAAAGGCACAGCCTGCGTGACCGCGATAGTGACAATCATCGCATTGCGCCCTGTGCGGTGAATGGTTTCATCATATGATTTGAATTGGAATTTTTTCATGATGCAAAACCTCCTTTGAGAAGGCGGGTGAAAAGGACGGCAGCACCCATGCCGGCGACCATGCTGAAAGGAAGAGCGTAGCTCTCAAGCCACTTAACGTTCACCTTCTTTATGAGAAAGCCGAAACCCGCCATAAAGACTGCAGATGACAGAAGAGTGAGGATAGAGACCGTGCCGGAACCGAGCGCGTTGCCGAGAAACACAGAGATCAACCCCATGAACATGGCGGAAATAAGAAGGTTGACCCAGGTTTTATCTCTGTCCTGCGCTTTGTGAATACCTATCTGAATCCGTTTTGCAAAGAAGGTGACCACAAGCAGAGCGAAAATCGTTCCCAAGGTCATGGCCCAGGCGACAGAAACGAATACTGTTTTATCCATGATAGGAGCTTTTGTCGACGACTTGAAAGCCTGAGCGACGGTCTCCGCCATTGTGAGATCATAGGTTATTGCGCCGTTGAAGTTGAGCTTTCCCCACGGCACTGCAAGGCCGAGAGCACCGGAGAGAGTAAGCACTGCAAGAAGGATGGAGAATGATGGTATGATTGAGAAAATCCCGCTGGAGAAAATCGCCCGTCTCATAACCTCTGATGTCAGTCCTATCCTCTTCCCTTCGCGCCATGCTTTGAAAATAAAAATAAAGCAGAGGATAGTTACCATTGATGCGATGATGCCGCTGAGGACAAAGATAAAGCTGTCGTTCCGGAAATCATTCATGGCAAGCGCTCCCCGTCAGTATGGTACTGGTTATAGAGTATATTCGGAAGGAGTCAATGCGGGCATAAGATTTAAACCGCAGACGACGTTATTTCGACGAGGTGAGGATCTTTTATCTCAACAGTTTCTTCTCGGAGAAATCTCCCATTCTGCATTGAGGACGGGGAGACTCCTCGGCAACTTGCTTATCGGGAACAGATGGCCTCACGCCACTGGAATGACATTGTATGACATATAACTCAGATTAAAGCGGTTAATGAAACAAATCGCACATCGTTTCCCGTGCTATGCAGAAAATGAGTCACCGGTGATCCTGATAGTCCAGAATCCTGAAAGAAGATTCAAGAAGAAACCGCACTGCACTGTCAGAAAGAGAAACACCGGTGATCTGAGCGATTTTTTCCATCCGGTAGAGAATCGTATTGCGGTGAATAAAAAGACGCTTCGCCGCGCGGTTGATGCTGCATCCCGCTGCGAGGAATTCCTTCAGCGTGAGAAAATAATCGGTTGTATGATGCTGATCATACTCACGGAGCATGAGGACTGCAGGATGACAGAATTCTGAAAGATCATATCCGGAAGGGATCTTCGAGATCATATCATAGAAGAGCACCGATTCATAGGAGGTGATGTGATCGGAAAGAGAAAGCCGTCCTGCGATGGAGGCTGCATCCTTCGCCTGCAGATACCCTTTGCGTATCAGAGCGCTGTCTGAAAAGATGCGGCTGATGCCGATGCGGAGCCCCGAACTCTCAGCATAGCTTTCAGCTTCTTTCGAAACAGCGACAGCAGGGGCTTTATTGTCCGGTCTGCAGAGAAGCACAACAGTATCATCATAGAAGGCGGAAAGGGAACCGGGAAAGAATGATTCCATTTTATCGCGGATATATTCTTCATTTCTGTCCTGAGAAAAAGAGGAGATATCCGCACAGATGACAGCGCAGCGCGAAGGAGCAATGCCTGCGGCTTTGGCCCGTTCCCGGATCGAACTGTCGGACAGATCCTGATCCATGATGTCATTGAAAAAATAGCCGAACGGCGCACCCTGCCCTTTTCTGAATGACGGGTTCTTCTTCAGCTCCTGGGAGATCACCTTTGAAGCAAGGCGGATGATATCGCTGTCTCCGGCAGTGAAGAGCTTTGCGCTTTCAAAGAAGATCAGAAAACCCTCTGTGTTTCTTCCGATGATTATCTTGCTGGTAATACGGCGGACAAGCCCTGCTCCGCATGAAACATAGAACGGATCTGACGACTTGGGAGCTCTGACAACCTCGTCGAGTTTCTTGACTTCCGAAATGAATTCCCATGTGCAGAAGCCGGCCTCAATATTCTTTTTCCACAGCGGATCATTCACTTCATAGACACGGGAATGTGCGAGCACGCGGAATCCCGCATCGACCAGAACAGCTGGGTTCCCGACAAGCGAGGCCGCAGTCTCAACGATCTCGCCCACACCCTGCCCCTGAATAAGCGATTCAAGGAGAAGGGCAGAACTTTTCTCGTACCTGTTCCTGCCGGCAAAGAGTTCTTTGACGGCAGTGAATATGCTGAGGATATCTGTCCGGCTTTCAACAGTGATAAGAGGATGCTTTCCGGAAAGACCCTTCGTTCCTCTGCCGATGAGAAGAAAGGCCGCATGTTCTGAAATTGAAGCTGAAGGAGCAATATCGCTGAGCTTTCCCACATAAAGAGTATCCGACATGAATTTTCTGATAGAAGAGGTTATAATTTCAGCATCATTAAGTACAGCATCTTCGCCATAATCAATTCTGGGGGAAAAGGACGCGCAGGACGCGTTTATATCAGAAAGAATAATACTCATGATTCCCTCCTGCTGAGGACGCTGTGCGTAGCCACAATAAAGCTGCTCCGGTGCGTTCCGTCAAGGTGAATACATTCATACTACTGTCTTTGTGCATTATGCACAAGCAGAGCCGTTATTTTTGGTTCCGCAATACATAGCAGTTCCGCTCCTCATCGGGTATACTTCATTCATACATTCAATGGAGGATCCAATGAGCTATCCGCTGCTTTTTTCAAAAGGGAGAATAGGCCGGTGCGAGATCAAGAACCGCATCGTTATGCCTGCAATAGGTACTTCGCTTGCATCTGCAAACGGCGAGGCTTCGCCTGAGATTATACGCTACTACGAGGAACGCGCACAGGGCGGCGCAGGTCTTATCATCACAGAAATTACGCGTGTCAACGATGATCACGGCGTCGGAACATCCAATCAGCTCTGCGCAACAGGGCAGCAGCATATACCCGGTCTTGAACGCCTCGCCCGCACAGTCCACAAATATGACACAAAAATCTTCGCTCAGCTTCATCACCCCGGACGTGAAAGCCATTCCCATCTTATCGGCGGACGCCAGATCGTTGCTCCGAGCCCCATCATGTGCAACGCCTGCAAAGAGATGCCGCGCGAGCTTACAACAGATGAAGTCGCCTCTCTTGTGAGAGACTTCGTGAAAGGTGCAAAGATCGTTCAGACTGCGGGTCTCGACGGTGTCGAGCTCCACGGCGCTCACGGATATCTTATCGGTCAGTTCCTCAGCCCGTATACAAACAAGCGTGAAGACAAATACGGCGGCAGCTTTGAGAAACGGATGCAGTTTATAACCGAGATCATCATGGGGATCAAACATATCTGCGGAAAGACATTTCCCGTCTCCGTGCGCATCGACGGAGATGAGTTTGTTGAAGGCGGCATTAAGATTGAAGACGCAGTCAAGATTGCAGTCTACCTTGAGTCAATCGGCATCGACGCGATCAACATAAGCTCCGGAACATATGAATCGATGACGACGATCATTGAGCCGATTTCATATCCGCAGGGATGGAAGAAGCATCTTGCCGGCGCAGTAAAAAAAGCGGTGGGCATTCCTGTCATTGCAGTCGACGTTATACGCACTCCCGAGTTTGCAGAATCGCTTCTTGAACAGAAGAATCAGGACTTCATCGGACTCGGCCGTCCTCTTCTTGCAGACCCGCAGTGGGGAGAAAAAGCGCGCACAGGACGGGAAAAAGAGATCCGTCCCTGCGTATCATGTCTGCACTGCATCGAAGAGGTCATGAACGGACGTCAGGTTGCCTGTGCGGTCAACGCCCGTCTCGGCAGAGAGCTGGAGTTTACAAAAGCAGCTGCTGCAGACGGTCGCAGAGCAGTTGTTATAGGCGGCGGTCCCGGCGGCATGGAAACGGCTGCAGTTCTTGCGGAGCGAGGATTCAAAACAGTTCTCTTTGAAAAAGAGAACGAGCTCGGCGGCATGCTTCTGTTCGGCAACAAGCCTCCGAAAAAAGACAAGCTCGACTGGCTGACCGAGTATCAGATATCAGAGCTCAAGCGTGCAGGCGTTGATATCCGAACGGGAAAGGCTCCGTCGATTGAAGACATTGAAAAGTGCAAACCGGATTTCGTCGCTGTAGCAGCCGGAGCTTCTCCTCTTGTCCCTCCGATCGACGGCGTCAACGGCGGCAATGTTTCAACAGTAATCGATGTTCTCGGAGGAAAGGTTTCGTTAAAAGGAAAGACTGTCGCTGTGATCGGTTCCGGAATGACCGGCTGCGAAACGGCTGAGCTTCTCGGCGAACAGGGGAATAAGGTGATGATCGTCGATATGCTGAGCTCAATCGGCGAAGGTTCCTATCTGCCGAATCTTATCGATGTACTGATGAGAGTCAGAAAACAGGGAACTGAGCTTCTTCCCGGATTCAAACTGTCGAAGATCACCAAAGACAGCATTGAACTTGTCAGCGTGAAAACCGGCGAGACTGTTGTAAAAGCGGTCGACCATGTGGTTCTTTCTCTTGGAGTGAAGCCCAACAATCAGATGGCTGAAGAACTCGGGAAGAAGTTTCCATCTGTCAGAGTTATCGGAGATGCAGACAAACCGGGAAGGATAGGCGATGCAGTGCGTCAGGGATTTGAAGCAGCATGGGTAAGCTGAAGCTCTGACTTTTATATAACGCTCATTCGCACGGCTGATCAGCTGACGTGAAGATACCGCAGATATAGTCATATGTCTGCGGTATTTTTATACTCTATTCTCATCATCGCCAGGGCAATCAGATTAACATACCGGTTCATACTGTCATTCAGTCCGCGGGTGCCCTCTGCCGATACTGAATAGGAAGCGGCAGGTTTACTGCCGTCATGAAATGAGTTCCGGCTGAACTGCCGGTCACAGCCGGGAGGAACAATGGCAGAAGACATATCGCTTATTCCGTACGACAGAATGAAAGAGCAGATTGAAAAGGAGGTTATGTCTTTTATCGCCGGAACCGCCGTGCCGGGAGAGATCCCGGCTTTCTCCTATGAGAAGGGAACAACGGTATTGTCATTTCCTATTCCGGCGGTCACTGAACGGGTGATATTCCTTATCCTCTCCCTAATGAAGGATCATCTCGAAAATGTCCGCATCCATGCACTCGGCGACGGCTATTATGCTTTTCAGGCTATGAACAGAAATCTTTTCAAAACTGAAAACCTCCTTGATAATCTCAAGGTAGAGCTTTTTGCAGTGACAGGAAAGTGCCGCGCAGAGGTTTCCAAAAAGGGAAACCTGTCGCAGGAAGAGGTCAATACTGCACTCGGAATATATAAGCTTTTCTTTGAAGGAGCGAAAGAGGATCCTAAGGAGCGGCTTCGCAAGCTCGGGGCTTCAGTGTTTTCCGACAATACCGCTTTTGAGTGGGGGTATATCGCAGGCTATGAGGATGTCAAAAAACAGATCAGAGAATCGATTGTTCTTCCTCTTCAGAATCCGGAGATCTTCGATGCGGTGGCAAGACTTACACGCAGGTCGTTTGAATCGAACCGGCCCAAGGCCATTCTTTTTGAAGGAGCGCCCGGCGTGGGAAAGACAACAGTCTCCCGTATCATTGCAGCAGATGTGAAAGTTCCTCTTGTCTATGTTCCTGTTGAATCGATCATGTCGAAATGGTATGGCCAGTCATCACAGAATCTTTCCCAGATATTTGACGCATGTGAAGATCTCGGCAGCGCAATACTGTTTATCGATGAGATCGACTCTCTTGCAGGTTCCCGCGACGGCAATATGTTTGAAGCGACGCGACGCATTCTTTCTGTGCTCCTCCGCCGCCTTGACGGTCTTGATGCTGTTTCAAATACCCTGACAATAGGCGCGACGAACAGAAAGAACGACCTTGACAATGCGCTTCTCAGCCGTTTCGATCAGACGATTCACTTTCCTCTGCCGAATGCATCTGAACGCGCTGCGATCTTCGGCAACTATGCAAAACATCTGACGCTTGAAGAACTGTCAGAGATCGGTCAGCTCTCTGACGGGCTTTCAGGCCGGAACATTAAAGATCTATGCGAATACACGGAACGCCGGTGGGCACGAAAGCTTATTATGAAAAAGATTGAGCCGAGAGCGCCGACAGCTGAGTTTTACAGGAATTCTATTGTGAGAATTTCAGCTCAGTAATATGCACTGATTCCGCATCCGGTATATCTGCAAATACGCTTGTCATTTTGACGGCATTGTCAGGAAATTCCTCCATCCTATATGTGGTGAAGAAATATCAATGAACCAGACCTATGACAAAGAGTTGTATCAGACTGTTCTCCGCGTAACCGGACAGACCGGGCTGCTTGAGTTTCTCTATGGAGCTTTATCCGACAGGAAGCGAAGCGCGGTCAAGGCGCTCCTTGAACAGAAGCAGATTGCTGTCAACGGCAGTGTCGTAACGAAGTTTGATTATCCCCTTGCTCCCGGCACAGAGGTCTTTATTTTAAAGAAAGCCGCAGTGCAGAAAAGCCCTGCCCTCCGCAAACTGGCAATTCTCTTTGAAGATGATTCCATCATCGTTATCGACAAGTCCTCCGGACTTCTCTCTGTGTCGACTGACAAGGAAACAGGGGAGACAGCCTTCAGCATATTAAAAGGCTACGTGAAAGCGAAGAACTATAATGCGCAGCTCTATGTCGTGCACCGCCTCGACCGCGATACCTCCGGTGTGATGATGTTTTCGAAAAGCCGCGAGATCCAGCAGCAGCTGCAGAATAACTGGGAAGAGGTCATCACAAAACGGATCTATTATGCAGTTGTTGAAGGGAATGTACAAGTGGACAAAGGAGAGATAATCTCCTGGTTAAAGGAGAACAAAGCGCTTAAGGTCTATTCATCAAAGGTTGAGGGAGACGGGCAGAAGGCGGTGACGCATTACCGTGTTCTCAGAAGAAAGGCAGGATACACTCTTCTCGAAGTTGAACTTGAAACAGGACGGAAGAATCAGATACGGGTACATTGTCAGGACCTCGGCCACAGCATTGCAGGAGACCGGAAATACGGAGCTCAGACCGATCCTCTCAGACGCCTTGCCCTTCACGCGGGGATACTTGAATTCCCTCACCCCCTCACAGGAAAGCTCCTGCACTTTGAAACTCCTGTGCCGCCGCAGTTTGAGAAGATGTTTTAGATTGTTTACGGAATGATTCGTACAGTATCATTTCGAGCAGAGCGAGAAATCCCGGTAGTGAAAAATCGTTTTCACCGCTGATTATTCCGGATAGAAAGTCGTTCTGCCTGCATTTTACTGTGTTCCTGCCAAGGTTAAAGAAAAAGTCTTACCTTCCAGTGCTCCCGGATTTCTCAGCCGCTGCGCTCGTTGACAGAATCGGGTCGGAAGATTCTTCAGGCGATACGCATCTGAGCTGCGCGTCTTCTGCTTTCGGCGTCCGTACTCTCGGGGGAAGCGGTCCGAGGTACTGATAAAAATAGGTTCTGAGTTTCCCATTATAAAGTTTACGGTTCTTATCAGCCTTTTTCCCGAAGAACTTTTCAAAATCATCATATGAGGTCATTGCGAAGAGCGACCATGAGTCGAGAGATGCGAAGATCTTTCCCATCTCCCTGTACAGCATCTGGACTTCCGTCTCGCTCTGCATCCTTTCACCGTAGGGAGGATTGCAGATCATGCAGCCGTACTGACGCTTGCTGCTGAATTCACTCAGCGGCTTATGCTGAAAGATGATGCTGTCCCTGACGCCGGCTTTTTCGGCATTGCGGACAGCAGCATCAAAGACGCGTTTATCGATGTCGGAAGCAAATATCTCAACAGGTTCTTTTCGGATACAATCCTTCGCCTCTTCGCGGTATCTCTTCCAGAATGTCGGAGGAATCTCAGGCCATGCTTCAGAGGCGAATGTTCTCAGAAGACCGGGAGCAATATTTTTTCCGATAAGGGCTGCTTCAATAGGAATCGTTCCCGACCCGCACATCGGATCAGCGAAGACCCGGTCGGGACGCCATCTGCTTAAAAATATAAGACCTGCGGCGAGCGTTTCTTTCAGCGGCGCGTCTCCCTGTTCATCGCGGTATCCGCGTTTGTGAAGACCTGCGCCTGATGTGTCTATCGTGAGCGTTGCGATATCGTTGAGCATGGCAATCTCAATGCGGAACATCGGACCGTTCTCTTCATACCACGCTTTTTTGTATTTTCTCTTCATTGCTTCGATAACGGCTTTCTTTACAATCGACTGACAGTCGGGAACGCTGTGAAGCTTGGAATTCACTGCCTTTCCGATAACATGCATATTGCCGTCTTCCGGTATAAAGTTTTCCCAGGGAAGGGCGACAGTTTTATCGAAAAGTTCGCCGAAGTCTTCAGCTCTGAACGATCCGACTTCGATAAGCACTCTGTCCGCACATCGCAGGTTGATATTAAGCTTTGCGATGGCGGGGTAATCGCCCTGAAAGCTTATGCGCCCGTTGGCAGTTTCTGTCTTTTCTATTCCGAGTCTGTTGAGTTCACGCACGACTATCGATTCCAGCCCGAACGCTGATGTTGCGACAATGTTCAAGTACGGCATTAAACCTTCCTTACTTTAAAAACATGTCTCATCGGTTCGAGGTGATAGTGTTTTCAATAATGAGCCATTGAACTGAGCGGGCTTTTTGTGGCAAATGATTATTTGCTGAAGAAGAAAAATACGCTTTCCGGATATATTGATTGCGGCAATTGATCAGCAGAACAAATATTTCACGATATCGCAAACGGTTGATACCGTCCTTTTTGTCTTTATGCAGCGGCTATCCTGCACTCAGAAGCCTCTGCTGGAAGGATTGCTGCCTCCATGATCCCAGGGATACGACCATCAGGATCCTTTTATCCTTACCATCATGATCCCAAGGTCACGACCATCAGGATCCTTTTATTCCTACCATCATGATCCCAAGGTCACGACCATCAGGATCCTTTTATCCCTACCATCATGATCCCAAGGTCACGACCATCAGGATCCTTTTATTCCTACCATCATGATCCCAAGGTCACGACCATCAGGATCCTTTTATTCCTACCATCATGATCATTTTTATAAGATTCCTCGAAAACCATCACTTCTTTTCATCAACGGTCAGGCCTTCCCACAGCAGATTGAGTTCATATTGCACGTATTCTTCCGAGAAGCAGGAGGGAAAATAATGCACTTTTCCATGCAGCTGAATCATTTCATATTTGTTTCATACAATTCAATCATATTGTCAGTTAAATATGATTCCTGCGATTGTTTGTCCTTTTTTAAAAAGTTTTTATAATCATCACTGTTAAGGACAAAACCTCTGACGGTAGTAGCAAGGAGTTTATTATTCAGAAAATAGACGGCATACCCATTGTTTTCATGAACGACCTTCAGAGTACAGTTAAATATTCCGGCATTGGTTGTGATTTTATACCCTTGTTTTTCAAGAACAACTTCCGGATGCTGATCGGGAGAGTTTTTATTCTTCAAATCGAGCTTGGTTTTATTATCATGGCCATCAACAATATATGCATCATTTACTATGCCGGCGTGATTAAAATGATATTCATAGAACAGATCCCCGAAATCCATTGGTGTACCATTGATAATAAATGCTTCCGATGCATATGAATCTTTAATGTTGATAAGGATCTCATTTTCATCCGTTCCAGATACTTTTAAATAAGTGGAATACTTTTCAGTTCGATATAGCGCGTAATTGCCTGCGGCAGCATCAGGATTAATAATTAAATGATCTATTTCAGGAAGATGATCTTTTAACAGATAAAGATTTATTGAAGAACAGTGAGAAATAAGAGACGGCAGCAATACTACTACTGCACAAATGAGGAATAGAGAATGTTTCAGGTCAGATTTTACTTTCATTTATTAACCTATCCGCTTTGTAGACTTGCCGATAACTAAGAATGCCCTTCTCATTGTAGATCAGCCATTCCCCCTCTTTCTGCCCTTTTGAGAATAACCCTTTGACCATGATATTGCCATTCGGCCACCAGAATAGTATCTCTCCATCAAGTTTGCCGTCTATCATTTTCGATATTGATTCTTTATTGCCTGAGATATCCCACACCTGAACAATTCCATTCAGTTTTCCATCAGCTACCATTGCTTTCTTGTTTAATACGCCATTTTGGAAAAATACAAGGTATGAGTCGGTATTTTCATAGTACCATTTCCTGTCAGAGTCATGCCATACTGCACTTTCCGGTACAGACGAAGGTTTCGGAAGTTTTCTTCCAGTCGAACTGCAGGAGCTTAGAGAAACCAGAAGCAATGCAGTGATAAGAATAAAAGACTGTTTCATTGTATAACTTTCAACTCCCTTATCCACGGAATATTATCCCGGAAATTTGATCCGATTTAGCTCTGCCTTGGGGCGGCTATCCAAGAAGGTGTAGAGATATGCGCTATTCATTAATCTTTTTTAGTGTATATCCATAAAGCTTAAATTCGATGAAAAGACCGGGGACTGCAATTCCGATTTTCATCCGGCATCGCCCTTCATGTAACTGCAAAGCTGAAGTAAATGTCAATTAGTTATATGGTCTACTCCGGTATCCCCTGCTGGACATCCGAACATCAGCCATGCCATCTTGAGGAAGACAGTGTCCGAGAAAATATATTTATCGGAAACGAGACAGGGATTTTCATCCAATCACGAATTGCCATTACAGCGGTTAAGGAAAAGAAAAATACAGCTTTCACGCGGGGCCGCGGAGAATAGAGCAATAGGCGTGGGGGAAAATCATGCATTTTTCATGTAAGCTCAATGCGGAATGGTATCTTTTATTTCGTGAACCGCTATAAAAAATAGTTTGTTGCAGATGGAAGGAAGACTGAATAAAAAAAAGGGGGCAGAAGCCCCCGGGGAGAAAATTACTTTGCCTGTCTATATAGCACCGGTTTTCCGGCCCTGTCTTGCCAAAACAAGATATGCCTTTAATTGACTGTTTTACTGATTGATTTTTTAAAAAAAATAGGGGGCTCGAGAGCCCCCATCGATATATGTGGAGAGAATCATGAAATTTCGATGACATAGAGAATTCATCGAGTTTCAAAGAGAAACTACCTGTTACTGTTAGTATTGTCTCGCCATTTCAAGCATCAGCAGCATTTTTTTAAAATGTCTTTATTTGTCCAGATTTGACCTCTTTCTATCTCTATATGCCGACGGCGTCAGACCGGAAATGGCTGAAAAACTGCGGTTAAATGTTCGCAGAGACTCAAATCCCACCGAAAAAGCAATATCCACAATCGAAAGATCTTTTTCTTCGAGAAGAAGTCTTTTAGCCTCTGTAATTCTCATCTCATTGATAAAGTCTGCTATTCTGCTTCCTGTGTAGACTTTAAAAATCTTGCCGAGATAATCAGGATTAAGATCAACTCTTTCGGCCAGAACCTCCCGTGAAATTTCATCACGAAAATTTTCTTTGATATAGACTATGACATCGCGAAGCTTGTCTTCATTAATAGATGGGATACTATCCCGTTTCGATGCAATCCTTTCTATAACAGCATGGGAGGATCTGATGCTCTCCAGCACCGCATCCATCCGTTTTAAAACAGAAGCAACAAAAAGAGAGTCCCCTGAATCATATTTCCGGAGAGGCAGTCCGGAAAAAACGACACCGCCGGTGATCATTTCATCAGAAATGACCGGCACCGCCAGCGAAACGCGTCCTTTAATATCATCAATAATCAGTTCACCCCTTCTGCATCCTTTAAGAAAAAGATCAGCATCTGCAGATCCCGATATAGCCAGAAGAGGAGGATCCTTTCCGTCTGCGGCAGTGCCGAACAGAATCCCTTCTGAAGAA
>Ga0364874_10294_pt1 | contig 28445 bp, 25 predicted proteins | sample ExccelAu500001D4_2_FD_206922 | JGI IMG/M metagenome (GOLD analysis project Ga0364874, IMG submission 206922) | Enriched cells from Trout Bog Lake Hypolimnion, Wisconsin, USA - BchlTB.Aug07.5000.01.D4 | ecosystem: Environmental > Aquatic > Freshwater > Lake > Hypolimnion/Profundal zone | place... | reverse complement strand
GCGGAAGAGATGGACAAAACGGTGTTGGTGTTGACCTGGCAGGTGCCGCCGGGACGAAACTGACCCGCATAAATAATCAATGCCCCCGTCCAGTTCGGACTGCTTGGCCCGGTGAAATAGTCTATGCCCGAGCCGGTGTTACTAACAATCATGCTACCACTGCCAGAGAAAGTTCCGCTCAACGTGGGGCTAGAGGTGCCGGTTACTTGAAGAACCGTGTTGGTGTTGAGCGTGACGTTGCCCGAATAAGTCGAGTTAGCAGTCGTCGCGAGAATGCGCATGCCTGCGCCCGGTGCCACCGTGATGCTGTTGGTGGCGGCAGTGGTAATAGTGACTGGGTAACATTGAACGGTTCTGGCAACTACATCTTCTCCGGCACTTACAACACAGCTGTTGGTGGGTTGACAATTCAGATGGCCCCCGGCGGATCTCAAACCCTATCCGGCACCAGCACTTATTCGAAAACGACATCAGTCAACAGCGGCACGCTGCTGGTCAACAGCCCCGGCTCGATTGCTTCAGCGACGACAGTGAATGCCAAAGGCACCTTGGGCGGCAGCGGCACCATTAGCAACAGCGTCACGGTGGCGGCCAACGGCTATCTGGCGCCGGGCAACGGCACCAACCTCGGCATCCTTACGGTGACGACGAACGTGTTTTTCAACGGCGGCGCTTATTTGACCATTGCGATGAGCAACGCCCTCACCGCTGGCACCACTTACTCGCAGTTGGTTATCAATGGCACCAACACTGTGACCGGCACGAACTATGTGCAGTTATCGGCGCTGACCGGCACCATTACCAACGGCACCTATGTGCTGATCACGAACGCGAACTATGCCACCAAGGCCATCAACAACGGCTTATTCATGTTCCCGGGCAACACGACGAACATCACGATTGGCGGCGTGACGTTGACGCTGACCAACAGCGCGAACAGCCTGCTTTTGGCCGTGCCGAACAATGTGACCTTCACGTTCACCAACCTGACCTGGAACGGCAGTGTCAGCAGCGTCTGGGACACCACGACGCCGAACTGGTTTAACGCCCAAATTTATGCGGATGCCGACCCAGTGACGTTTGATGACAGCGCGGTGAACTATGTGGTCACCGGCGGCACGGTGAATCCCTATTCCGTGACCTTCACCAACTCTGTCAATAACTACACCGTGGGTGCCGCCATCGGCGGCGCCACCGCCGTGACGAAGAATGGCACCGCCACCGTGACCCTCACCGGCGCGAACACCTATACTGGTTTCACCACCAACAACGGTGGCATCTTACAGGTGGGCAACGGTGCGGGCAGCGGCGTCATTCCCACCAACATCGTGCTGAATGGTGGTTCTCTCGCGTATAACTTGACGAACAATTACACGCAGGCCGGCACCATCGCCAGCACCAACTCATCGGTCAATATCACCAACCTCGCCACGCTGGCCGGCAGCACCCTGGAGCTGACCATGGCCGATGGCACCAAAACCTTCGCCAACATCGTCAACAAGAGCGCTGGCACATTGGCACTGAATGGCAGTGCCAATTCAACCAACACCGTGGTCAACGGCCTGAACTCTCCTGCCAACACCACTCTACGGGTTGATGGTGGCGTCTGGACCAACACTCCGTCACTGGTGATGACTGCCAGTGCCACGCTGCTGGTCAACGGCGGGACTTTGAACGCTATTGGCGGCATGAGACACTACGTTGGCAACTTGACCATCAGCAACGGCGTGATGACGGTCGGCGGAACCTCTGATCGTTTGGGTATCACAGACACCTCTGGTCAGACCTTCACGATGGCTGGTGGAACTTTGAATGTGAACAGCACTGCCACTTATGGCTTCCGGATGGGTGGTGACAGTGGTGCCACTGGCACATATAACGCCTTCACCGGCGTTCAATCTGGCGGCACGGTCAATATTTACAAAGGTGGTAACAACACCAGTTTCTCTGTCGGTGGATCAACAAGCAGCAGCGTGATGGATAGTTATACGTTGTTAGGGGGAACCTTGAATGTTATTGGTGGCGGCACGGATGGTTGCTTGCTAATCAGCGCGGATGTTGCCGGCACCGGCACCACCACCTTTACTTTGGGCGGCGGCAAATTGATTGTCAGCGGCAGCACACCGGGTTATAATCAAGCTAACCTCGCTGGCGCGCAAAACACCGGCACACCGAATCAGGTGTTCAACTGGACCAACGGCATACTGGTGGCCGGCGCTTGCACGATGACCAACCTCCAATCCGTGGCCGGCGGTGCTTATGGCACGCTGACCAACGGTGGCGGCACGCTGGCTCCGGGTGATATCGGCACGCCCGGCAAGACCATCATCATCGGCAATTACGGGCAAGGTTCCGGCGGCACACTGGCGATTGACATCGGCGGCACGAACCAGGGCAATGCCTTCCAGAACGGTGCTACGAACTATGACTTTGTTTCCGTCAGCGGCAACGCCACGTTGGGCGGCAGCTTGAGCGTGAGCTTGATCAACAGCTTCGTGCCGGCGGCGACGAACAGTTTCATCATCCTAACCAACGGCGGCACGTTGAGCATGGCGTTCGCGAATTTGACGGCTGGCAATCGCGTGGCGCTGGCGGCTAATCCGAACGCGAGCTTCCTCGTCGTGACCACGGCGACGAAGGTTATCCTGACCAACTATCTGGTGGCGGCTTCGACGACGACCGCGCTCAATTCCTCGGCCAACCCATCGGTTTATGGCCAAAGTGTTACCTTCACCGCCACGGTGCAAACGAACGGGGTGGCGGTTGGCAATGCGACAAGCAGCTATGTGTTCTATGTGAACGGCACGCCGGTGGCGACGAATACCGTTGCCAGCGGCGCGGCCACTTACACCGCCAGCACCCTGACGGTTGGCAGTTATGCCATCCAAGCCGTGTATTTGGGCGATGCGAACTACGCGGCGAGCACGAACAGTCTGACACAGACAGTTAACGCATTGCCTGTGCTCATCACCGGCACGCGGGCGTATGACGGGACGACGGTGGCGACGAACACGGTTCTGTTGATTACCAACGGCGTGAACGGCGACAACGTGACCAATGCCTTGACCGCCGGCAACGCGACCTTGGCGGGAGCCACGGTGGGCACGCAAGGGATTATCGCCACGAACAACCTGACCTTGTCGAATAGTGGTCGGGCGACGAACTACACGCTGGTGGGTGCCAGCGGCGCGGTGGTGATTACCCAAGCGTCGGCGAACTACACCGCCGGGGTGAGTTTGGTGTCCTCGAGTCCGACGAACGGGTATTTGAGCGGGGTGAACTTCACCTCGACGGTGCCGGCGTTTGTGAACAGCGGGAGCGTAATTTTCCTGGCCACCAACGGGGGCTTTGGGGCAGTGATCAGCACGAACGGGATTACCAACGGCATTGCTTACAGTTTGGTGGTTACGAACCTGCCGCGCGGGACGAACGTGATCACGGCGCAATTTGCGGGTGACGCGAACGTGGCGGGCTGGACTAACGCGATTAACCAGTATGTGACGAACCATCCGCCGACCGCTACGACGCTGACGGTGACGGGCACTTTGGGGGTTCAACTGGCCATTTCGCTGGCGGACCTTTCGACGAACTGGACGGATCCAGATGGCGATGCGGTCAGTCTGACGAATGTGAATCTGACGACGACGAACGGCTACAACCTGTATGCGTCGAACTTCACCTACCAGACGAACGGCACGGTGGTGACGATTGAGACGAACAGTTGGTCGTATATCGTGTATACGAACGGGCCGCTGGCGGCGGACCAGATCAGCTACAGCATCACGGACGGCCAGGGGGGGACGAACATTGGGTATATCAACATTGTGTTGGATACGAACGGCGTGGTGGGGACGAACTCGATTGCGAGTTACAACTTTACGAACGGGGTGCCGTTTACGCTGACTGCGTATGGGGTGGTTGGGCAGACGTATATTGCGCAACGGTCAACGAACCTGACGGACTGGGTGAACATCGCGACGAACACGGCGGAAACGAACGGCGTGATCAACGTGTCGGACAGCTTCATGGACTTGGGTAGCAATGCGCCCAGCCCGTTGTTCTACCGGTTGAAATGGCAATCGCCGTAATAAGAGCTTGGTGACAGGTTTGGGTTCCTGTCACTGGGGACAAGGTGGGGTGGTGCGCTATTGGGTTGGCGTGCCCACTCCGACAAAGGTGACGTTATTGGGTTAGCGTCACTGGCGATGGGTGGCGGCGGTTTTGGGTTACCGCCGCCACCCTATTAAGGTGGTTGAAAGTGAACCGAATTTTTAAGGAAAGACAATGAAAAAGACATGGATCGCAATCAGTCTGCTGCTGGCAGCTTTTTGGGCGGAGGCGACGATTGTGGAGACGCAGGATTTTGCGGCGAGCCTGAGCGCGAACAACGGCGGGGTGGTGCCGGATGGAAGTCCGGTTGGGACGGTGTTTACGGGTGATTTCACCCATGCTGGGGCTGGCGATCTGGTGTTGGGGGCTACGGTGAATTTGACGGTTGCTGGGGGCAACAACGGGAGTTTGTATGCGTATTTGGTGGCGCCGAACGGGACGTTGGTGATGCTATTGGATCGGCCGGGGGTGGCGGCGACGGGCAATCCGATGGGGTATGCGGGGAGCGGCTTTAACAATATCACGCTGTCCGACACGGGCCTGCTAAGCATTCAGACGACGGGGGAGACGCCGGGGGTGCAGGTGGCGACGGGAACCTATAGTGCAGACCGCACGCTGGGAACCTTCAACAACAGCTCGGCGAACGGGAAGTGGGAGCTGTTTTTCGCGGATTTGACGAAGGGTGGGGGCACGAGCACAGTGACGGGCTGGTCGTTGAACCTCACGGTGGTGCCGGAGCCGGTGACCTTCGCGCTGGGCTTGTTTTTGGCCATGCTCCTAACCCTCGCTGGCATGCGCCGCTTCTGGCAGGCGTAAACTAGGAGGAGAGCTCCACTGTGCGCCTGCCCCTTTTTGTAAATGATGTTTTGGAAGCTGCTCTCCGGATCTAGCAAGTCACGGCGGTTTTTTTAACACCGCCATGACTGTGTCTGGTTTATTTCGCCAGTGTCTGGCCGCCTGCTTTCTGCTGGTTGCGTTCCCGGTTCAGCTTGTCCCACTGGGCTTTTCGGTGTGGGCATTTGGGAGCCACGTTGTTCCAGCGGTAGTTGCCTTTGGCATCGGCACGGTTTAACGCCGCCAGGTGCCGGGCAACTTCCTGGTGGGTCATCACCACTTCCACTCCGTCGCCGTGTTTTTGGACGCGGGTTCCCGCTTGCGGTTTGAAGCGCAGGCAGACGACGGGGTAGTCATGCGCCGGGAAGCGCTTGGCCGTCGTGGTCTTGGTGATGACTTCGACTAGTCCGTCTTCACTGCGGTAGTGGAATGCGTGTTTTGCTTGTTCTTGTTTCATGTGTGTTTTTGGTTTCGTCTTTTCTTCTTTATGAACCCGGTGACGGCCGTGACGAAACGAACGTCGGCACTCGGGCATGTTGACCCCGTCATTGACACCACTCGATGCCGACGGGGAAAGGATTGATCAATCAAAGGAGCATTTGATTTTGTGGACGGAACCATCCACGAGCTTGATATAGCCGTGTCCCGGTTTTAACCGCGCCATCTGCTCGGCTGACAGCACCGGTTTTTCCACCGGCACCAAGACCGTGTCGGAATACGTTGTCTGATGGTGATGGTTCTGTGGAAAGAAGAGCGGCGGTGGTGGCGGGTGGCTGATTGTCCGGTGTTTTTCGAACGTCTTGCGTTTACCCAACACCGTTCCCGCTAGGCGCGCGGTGACCGAACAAGAGTTGCTCAGGAAACAAAGGTTGGAAGTCAGCGCGGTCAGTTTGTCCACCACCACACTCCCGCCGCCGGCAATCTCTAAGCCGCTCAAGTTCTGCGCGGCGAGGATGAAATTAGTTTTATTGGAGCGCGCCGCCTCCATGACGACGTGTTCCGACATGGGGGAATCTGCGCCCATCATCAAGCGGTTGTATTCATCAATGACGACGAGCAGTTGGTTGTCCTGCCGCACGGGCAATCGCGTGCGCGCTAAAATCATCTGGTAAAGCGCCTGCTTAAACCAAAGGAAAACCGGCCACAGACTGTGTGCCTGCTCGGCCTGGGCGGCGGTGACAACTAATACTTTGGAATGATTCAGAATGTCCGACAGCGCCAACGCCGGGCGCTTGGGGTCGGGAATTACGAATTTCGAGATCGGTTCGCGATTGAAAATGGCGAGCATTGTCGCGGCTGAACTAACAAGACAGGCTCTGGTCGAATCCGGATTATTTTGGAATTCCATGAGCGTGGCCGCACTGGTCTCCGACAATAATAGTCCCGCTTCCCTGGCCCAGCGCTCCAACTTGGATTGTTCCTGGGAAAAGAACGGGCGGAGTTTTTGGAGGTGCGTGAAGGTAAGGGGGACTTTGTCGGCCACCGTCACCGCCCGGGCGAGTTCCACCATGACGGTCAAGAGCTCGATCCGCCACTGCTCCCAGAACATTTCATCGTTGCGACTCCGTTGTTGGGAGCCTTGCCCCGTGAAACTCAATGACGTGACCAACTGGGTGGCGATCTCATGTGCGGATAACGCGGGATTGGCGAGCGGATTGAAGGTGCAATCATTTTCACCGACGCCCAAGGTGACTAAATCTTGTATACGGCCACACCGGGTTAGCGCGTCTTTCACGATGCTCAACAAGTCCCCTTTGACATCGAAAATGACGGCGGCATCGCCTTGTTGGAGGAGCGAACGCAGTAGTGGCTTGAGGCAACCATTCGTTTTACCACTGCCGGAATTTCCAAAAATTCCAAGGTGCTGGGTTAAATAATTTCTAGGGAATCTGACCCCGTGCAGATTGATGATTTTATCGTCGTTCATAATGGGTGGCTTTGATTTGCGGTTGCGGTGCATTGATGGTCTCGTCGGCCAGGTTGTTAGCGATGGCTTGTTGTGCGTCCAGATGCTGTTCGGTTAGGAAGAGCGAAGGACTGAGTTTCAATTCAGCCAACAACGCTTCGAACTGGGTTTCAAAAATGTTTTTCTGCTGATGGGTGCCGTTAAACCCGAGGTTGTATCTCTTGCGTGGCATTGGAGTCAGGTGGATGACGGAGTGTTTGAGCAACCAGCGTTTGCCCGTGCCGGCGGCCAGGACCAAGGCCTGCGTGGGTTGGATAAACCCCATGCCGCAGGTCTGCACTGGTGATTTAAGCGAGCGAATCACCGAGCAAAGGGTGACGGCGTCCCCCAGCGGCAACGGTGGCGTCGAATTGGTAGTGCCCACCACATACAAGGTGATGGGTTTTTTGTGATCGCGGGTGTTCTGTAACCGCAGGAGGCCGTCAATGGTGGTGGTGACCTCGTGGCCCAGGCATAAAATCCGCGCGGAATAGTCCGTTAATGGTTCACTCATATTTTTTGTCCTCGCAGTTGGTCGATAAATTTCAAGACCAGCGTGGCCATGGGATCACCGTGTTGATTGACCAGGCGCTCCACCATCTGGCGGCGTAATGGTTTATCCGGGAATGGCTCACGGTGGAGGTAGCACTGGCAAATCCGTTCCAAATGCCAGAGCGGATCCACGTAATGGCGGGTCTGCCATTCGGGTTCGATTTGAAACCAATTGAACCAGTAGCAACCTTGGGCGGTGGCTTTGGCGCGGAGCGCTTTTTTGAGCGGCCCCCACTGTGCCCTGGGCAACGTGTGCCGGCTCCACCACACCGCTTCAAACGCGTGCCGGGCATCGGACTTTTTAATGGTTTGAAGCCAGAGGGTTTGTTCCGGGGCGTCCGGCCAGAGCACGAGGGCGGCGACGGCGGCATCGGGATTAACACTTCCCTGCACCACCAACTGTTCAAGCCAGGTTTTCAGGTCCGGCGGATGGAGTTGGAGTTGCGCCAGGGCCGACCACAAATCGAATTTCTTTTTCAGGTGGTTCAACGTCAGTTCGCCAGCCTTGGGAAATTGGCTGAGCCAGTAGAGCAGTTGACTGTCATCCTTGACGGCGGTAACCATCGCCTTGCGTTCCTCAGGCAAATGATGCCCGGTGGAAATCAGATAAGCTCCGAGTGGTTCGGTCAGCGCTTTTTGGAAGAACTGTTTTCGAATGGGTGAATCCGGTGGCGGGCTGAAATGAACCAAGAGCAACGCCGCGACGAGTGCATCCTGCACCGGCAGAAAATCCGGGAGCGGGGAACACTTTTCCAAAGCCGTTCGGCATTGGTCAAATTCCGTCCATCGGACATGGGTGGCAACCCATAGCAACAGGAACGGTGTCCATTCCGGCGGCACATCGGCGGCGGGAAGCCGTGGGTTCATTTCAAAAAAGGCGCGGGGCCAGATTTGGATTGAAGGTTGGTTGGCCGGTAGCAAGGAAGGTGGATAATTGCCGTTTTCTGGCGGCGCGATCCAGGCGCGAAGGTCTGGCGTGGGCAGATGCGGTTGGAGTTTCTGAGCGGATTGCTGGGCGGTCATAATGTTAACTCTGGCGCCGACCACTTGGAGGGCGAGGCGCTGACGGATGAGTTCGAGTTGGTTGATCATAAATGTTCGGTGAGGTTGATGGTGAATTGGTTGTGATGGGCTAAAATTAGAAGTTCGGTGTGCCGTTTGTTTTCCCATTCAAAAAAATCTTTAAGCCATTGCTCCGAATTCCTTTTGGGGTATGCATGGACCTGCATTGGTTGAGTTTCACCTTCGGCGGCGAGCCGCAGTTCCCACGTTTTCGCTGAAAGCTGACGTGGGAAAGCATCGTAGTTTTTCAAGCGAGGCAAGCGCGCGAGCCAGACCTGGGCCTCGTTGCCTTCGCGCGTGAATTCGAATCGGAGTTTCGTGTCGTAAACGGGGTCGCCATTGCTGACGACGACGAGCAGTTCGATTGGGGAAACGAACTGCGGCTGTGGATATCGTGGTTGGTTATTCATGTTGTGTTTTACTGGTGATGAACGAAGCCGGAAGGGGTGATTGTCACCACGCCGGCTGGGTGCATAAAAAAAGCGGAACCAGTGCAAGCACCTGATTCCGCCTTCGGGTTGGGAGCGGTGACTGGAAGTCGCCGTAAACTTTAGAAATTTAATTTCAACTGGGTTGTCTTACATTCCGAACCGGGCATGCAGTTGGAAACTGCCGGTCTTTCCCCCTTCTTTAACCTGAGCATAACTTTCACTTGAGTCCGAATGAAATCGGGTGTTTGGTACCACCATGAAAATATTTTCAATTATTGCAGTGAGTGTTTTGCTGTGCCGGCCAGTGGCAGGCACAACGTTGACGGAGGTTAAATCGCTACCGCCCTTTGGCGCGGTATGGCTGGGCTATCAACTGCGTGAGGACAATGCCCATCACGTCGCATTGGAAATCAAACTGCGCAAAGCCGACGGTTCGAACTTCGTCATCACTGAGCCGGAAGCATCGCTGTTCCAAGTTGCCTTTGCCGCGTCGTTGCAACGCGGTCAGACGAATATGTGGCCGCAGGTGCTGTTGGATTTTGCCAAGGTGCGGGCGAGTCGGCCCGATCCGTTGCATATTCGGCTGAAATAATTGCCGTGTTTTCCTGCCCTGATTTGACTTCAGCGAAAACTGAGCGAACTGAAGTGTCGCATGAATTCTGTCACGATTTCGCCGCCCGTCACCCCGCTGCCCGCCGGGCCGACCTTGATGTTGCCCATGGGCATCATTCAAGTCCAAGACCACGGTCGACTTATTGTTAACGGTTCTTGGATTGTCGCCGTGGGCATCTCCTCCAAGGTGTTTTTGGTCGCCATCCATTACCGTGACGACTATCAATTCATCCATCCACGCTTATTGCATGAATTGATCGGCTACCTGGTGGCGTGCGGGTGCAAAGTTTTTTACATGATTGATTACCGGTGTCCGTTGCACTGGCGGAACAAGGGCAGTTTTGATGATTTGCGCCGCCACTGGGCGCGGCGACATTTGAATGACCTAGCTTCGCAGTTGGTGGATCCACTGGCATCGTCGGCCAAGCCCCGGAAGATTGGGTCGCTGGCGGAGATGGCTGAACACTGCTGGGTCCAGTGGCGCACCATCGACGTGGTGAGCGACGCGTTATTGAAGGAACCCTCGGAGGAAAATTGGTTGCGGCCGAATTTGGAACACTTGGCTCACCGCTGGGAATGGCAGTGGAACAAAATCTTGAGGACGACCGAAGAGAGTCTGACCGGGGAGACTGGGCGACAGGTTAACCGCTGTGACGAAGCTTGGCTGACCGTGGTGCGGAAATATCTGGTGCCACACGGTTATCAGATTCAACCCGGCACCACCGCACGGATGCTGTGAACACGCTTTCATAAATCGATTTATTTCAGGGTGAAGATTCTCAGCCCAGCCCCATCGGCGGCGATGAAGAGCGGCCCCTGCTGACAGGTCAGTTCAAAGGCCAAGCGTTTGCCGTCAGCCGCGACCAGCTCACCAGCCACTTGGATTTTGCCGGTGATTTTAGCCCCATGGGTTTTCACCGGATCCACCCCCGGCGTGTGAATGAACTCAATCTGCTCGGTGCGCTGGCGGCGGGCATAATAAAGCCGGAGCCTAGCTGTGAAGCGCTGGGCTTGTTTCAGGATGAGGAGATTGATCATGGGATTATTTGCTGTAGAAGAGCATTTGGATGCGTTCGGGACTGAACCGCACGTAATAGGACAATGGGAAGGCCGCCAACTGCTTTTGGATGGCGGCTTCGTCGGTGGGGTTGAAGCAACAGCACTCCAACTGGCCAAGAAAACCACCCACCACCATGGTCAGCCTTGAATAGTCTTCGCCCAGAATTTCATGCTGGGGCTCCTCGGAGATCGGCACAGCCCGGGCTTGCAACAGGTAGATGGTTTCGGCCTCGCCCGGCCGGCGTAGCAATTGCCAGGTTTTTTGGGTGAGAAATTTTTTATGCTCATCCAAAAATACGAATTCCAAGCGATACGCGAAATCAGTGCGAGGGAAGTTCATCGGCGGTTCCGGGGGTTGAGGTGGGCACTGTAGTCGAAGAAACTCACCACGGATTCCCCGATAAGAATTTCCCGCTTTTTGATGTCTTTAGGGGCAATGCCGACCGTGTCGGCCAATTGTTCGGCCCGGCCTATCAGTTCAGCGATATGCTTACCAAGTTGGCCGGGGTTGTATTGGAGGCCGATGCCCTTTTCGGTTGAGCAATACCCGATTTCCTCACAGTGGCAGAAGGCCAGCGCCATGAAGGCGCTCAGGTCCACCAACTGTTCCGAGGTTGATTTGCGGGTGATGGGGGCCAACCGCAGGAAGTAGCCCGCCCACGGCCAGCGGCTGTGCAGTTTGCGGAAGAACGCCCGAGCGACTGGATCGCAAAAGATTTCCTCCGGGCCGTTTGTGCCGGGAATCCGTAAACGCACCTGACCGTGGAGACCGTAGATTTGGTCTTCGCTCAATTGTTCCGGGTCAACCGGAAGCAGGATGGGTTCGATGTCGCCGGCCTGGATGACGGCTTTGGGGATGAGCCAGGTTTTGTTGTCTTTTTTCATAGATTGATTGCCTTGAATTGTTGTTCGATGTCCCGATGCCGTTGTTGAATCACGGCATGGGAAAGTTTGGTTTCCTTGCGGAGGTGTTCGACCACCATGTGGGCGATGTCCTTGAACTGGTGGATCTGAGAACCGATGCGGATGAAGGTTCTACCGGTGTTGTCCCACGTGCCGATCTTCAAGTCAGCGGTGCATAGCCCGAGTGCCAGCAGTGGATATAAATTAAAGGTGTCTGGTGGCCCCAATGGTTCACTGAGATTTAAGAAGAAGCCCGACCAGCGCCAGCGGTCGTTGAGTCGGCGTAACAACACTCTGACTTTGGGATGGGTGGCAACGCCACCTTCTTCCACCCCTTCAAACTTGAACACCAATTTGCCAAAGAGGTGTTCAACCCGACTGCCGCCCAGCTGACCCTCGCCGAATTTTTCGATGAAGTCGGTGAGATCGCCACGCTCGATTTGATCGCGCGTGAACGTGTGTAAGATGACGGGTGATTTTAAAAACTGAACTGGGATTTTCTTTTTCATGCCCTAAAGCATTTGTCCCGGAGCCGTGGTTGGGTGAACCGCTGGAAGCGGTCACACCCGGATCGGGAAAGAAGAACCCTTGAGGCCGCGGGCGGCGAAGACTGTAAAAAAGCGGGATGGAAAAAATCCATCCCGCTTAACCAACGGTTGTGGATGGAGTTGAAAAACGACTCCACCGCTTAAAGCGAGGCAACGAGGCTGGGTATCAACCTGGTTTTAATCCTCACTTCTACAACGTCTGAAAAACTTACCCGCCACGCGACTGGGCAAACCGATGGAATCGGTCAGGCCACCGTGGCGTTTGGTCTGCTGGCGGACCAGCTGGGCTGGGGGGCGCAACTTCCCTTTACCCTCGACATAATCTCCTTCACGGTAGAAAGTAAATAAATTCTCCGTGCAGTTTTCTTCTTCGCGGTGCATTATTATCCCCCGCAGCCAGCCCGGGGAACATCCGATGATAACATCGTCAGAATTTAAATCAGGCAAGCTCCTGCGCGGCCCAATCTTTTCGGAGCCGGTTCAGGTGATTGTGTCCACCCCGATGGGTGACGCAGTGAAAGTCGTTGGCCGTGGCCTGCTCACCGGCAAGGTAGTGGACGTCATTCTGACGCCCGCCCAGCTCGCCCTGGTCGAATGTTCTCCTGATGTTGAACCGTTCGATGGTGACCCCCAGCGATTTCGTCTCGCCGTCGAGGCCATGCGTCTCGCGCTGGCGTTTGAATACGACCCCTATTTCTCACTGTCCATCGCGCGCGTGGATCCGTTGCCGCATCAGCTTGAAGCCGTCTATCAGTATTTCATGGCTCAACCGCGCATCCGGTTTTTGCTGGCCGATGACCCTGGCGCGGGCAAGACCATCATGGCTGGTTTGCTTTTGAAGGAGCTGAAGATTCGCGGCCTTGTCGCCCGCACGCTCATCATCACGCCCGCCAATCTTTCCTTCCAGTGGCAACGCGAAATGAAGGATAAGTTCCGCGAAAATTTCGAGGTCATCCGCAGTGACGTGTTGCGCGCCAATTACGGCTCGAATCCGTGGCAGGATAAAAATCAGGTCATTACTTCCGTCTCCTGGGTGTCGCGCATCGAAGACGCCAAGGAAAGTCTGCTCCGTAGCCATTGGGATTTGATCATCGTGGACGAGGCGCACAAGATGAGCGCCGCCAGCCGCGATAAAAAAACGCTCGCCTATCAACTCGGCGAGGCGTTGTCGCAGATGACCGACCATTATCTGCTCATGACCGCCACGCCCCACAAGGGCGACGCCGAAAACTTTTGCCTGTTCCTCGAATTGCTCGACCGCGATGTTTACGGCGACGTGAAAAGTCTAGAAGAAGCCATGCGAAAGCAGGAAGCCCCATTCTACCTGCGCCGCACCAAGGAGGCCCTCGTCTCGTTCCCCGATCCCGAAACCGGTAAATCCAAGCAGTTGTTCACCCGGCGCGTGGTTCGCACCACCGACTTCCAGATTACGGCGGACGAACTGGATTTTTACGACGCCCTCACACGGTTCGTTGAAGACCAGTCCATCAAGGCCGCGTCCGAGGATTCCGCCCGGGGCCGCGCGCTCGCCTTCACCATGGCTATGCTTCAGCGCCGGTTTGCTTCCAGCATCTACGCCGTGCGGCGCAGCCTCCAGCGCATGCGCGATAAACGTGAACAGATTCTGGCCGACCCCGAAGGCTACCGACAGTCCCAGATTGATAAACGCCTGCCGGATGACTTCGAGGATTTGCCCGAGGAGGAACAGGCCGTCATCGTCTCTGAGTTGGAGGATCTCGTCGCCTCCTACGACCCAGCCGCTTTGCGCGAGGAAATCGTTGAGCTGGGTAAGCTAATCCAACTCGCGCAGTTGTTGGAGAAACGCGAAGTCGAATCCAAGCTAATCAAATTGCGCGAGTTGATCACACAACATGGGTTATTTAAAGACCCCAAGATGAAGTTGCTCATCTTCACCGAGCACAAGGACACGCTCGATTTTCTGTGCGCCGACGGCAAGGACGGCCGACCGCTCGGCAAGCTCCGCGAATGGGGCCTTTCTGTCACGCAGATTCACGGCGGCATGAAGATTGGTGACCGCGATACGCCAGGTTCCCGCATTTTTGCCGAGCGCGAATTCCGCGAGGCCGCCCAGATTCTCGTCGCCACCGAGGCGGCGGGCGAAGGCATCAACCTCCAGTTCTGCTGGCTGATGATTAATTACGACATCCCGTGGAATCCCGTGCGCCTCGAGCAGCGCATGGGCCGCATCCACCGCTACGGCCAGGAAAAAGACTGTCTGATTTTTAATTTTGTTTCCACCAACACACGCGAAGGTCGCGTGTTGCACAAATTGTTCGAGCGCATTCAGGCCATCGAGGACGACCTCGATCCCAAGCGCACCGGCAAGGTGTTCAACGTGCTCGGCGAAGTGTTCCCCGCGAACCAGCTCGAAAAGATGATTCGCGACATGTATGCCAGCAACCAGATGGATGAGGAGATCATCAAGCGGCGCATCATCGAGGAAGTGGATACCAAACGCTTCCGGCAGATCACCAATTCCACGTTGGAAGGTCTGGCCAAACGGGAATTAAATCTCTCGGCCATCGTCGGCCGTTCCGCCGAGGCCAAGGAACGCCGCCTCGTGCCCGAGGTTATTGAGGATTTTTTCACGCAGGCCGCGCCCATCGCTGGGCTTGCCCCCAAGGAGACCCGCGAAAACAGCCATGTTTATCGGCTCGGCCGAGTGCCGCGCCCGCTGTGGCCTGTCGGCGAACGGTTGGAACCGCGCTTCGGCAAGCTAGGCCGCGAATACAAAAATATCGTGTTCGACAAAGAACACTTGAAGCGCGATGCCACACTGGAATGGGTCACCCCCGGTCATCCGCTGTTTGAAACTGTCCGCGAGACCGTCACCGAAGAAGTGCGTGAAGATTTGCATCACGGATCCGTTTTTTACGACCTTCACCACGGTTTACCCTACCGGCTTGATGTGTTCAGTGCCTCCATCAAGGATGGCCGTTCCCACCAGATTCACCGCCGCCTGTTTGTGGTGCACACCGATCTTGCCGGCAATTTTTCCATCCGCCAGCCCACCATCTTTCTCGACTTGGCCCTCGCTCCCAAGGGCTTGCCCGTCCCGGATGGCACCGCGTTGCCCGACCGTGCCGCCGCCGAACATTTCCTTGTCACCACCGCGTTGAACCCGTTTCTCGCCGAGATCGCCTCGCAACGGTTGCGTGAAACCGCCGTCATCACCCGGCATCTGGAGATCAGCCTCAACGAATTGATTCATCGCCAGAACCTGCGGATGGCCGAACTCCACGAGCAGGCCATCGGGCCGGACGATACGCTGGTCGCCGCGAACCTGAAAAAAACCGAGGACAAGCTGGATGAATTGAATGCCCGCTTGGAACGCCGCACCGCCGAGTTGCGGCAGGAGGCCGAGTGCATGATTGGCGATGTCCAGCACGTCGGCCGCGCTTGGGTGCTGCCGCATCCCGAACGTTCCTCGCCGCAGATCGCCCCCATGGTGCGCGATGAGGAGATTGAACGCATCGCCGTCCAGCAGGCCATCGCCTACGAGGAAGCGCGCGGTTGGAAGGTGGAAAGTGTTGAGAAGGACAACCGTGGCTTCGATTTGATTTCGCGGAAACCGCATCCTGAAGACCCGGCCACCGCCATTGACGTCCGGTTCATTGAGGTGAAGGGCCGCGCGCAGACCGGCGAGATTGCACTGACCGCCAACGAATACCGCACCGCCCAGCGGTTGCGCAAAGACTACTGGCTTTACGTCGTTTTCCATTGCGGCACGACCCAGCCGTCGCTCAATATTTTGCCGGACCCGGCCACGCTCGAATGGCAGCCCGTCGTCAAGGTCGAGCATTACCGGTTGAAACAGGATTCTGTGAAAAGCCCGGTCGAGTTGAAGGAAGATTCGACCCCCTACAATGTATGAACAACGTCTTTTCGCTCCAAAAAACATTTGAGAGTAAGGTGTTCAAGATTCCCGACTACCAGCGTGGTTACGCTTGGGAAGAACAACATTTGCTCGACCTATGGGAAGACATCGAATTCCTCGCGTCCGGTAAAAAGCATTATACCGGAAATCTCGTTCTCCAAAGACTCAATGGTGAATCGGTTCAAGCAGCCGATGGTTCTCGTCATGATGTTTTCGACATTGTTGACGGCCAGCAAAGACTTACGACTTTAGTCATCCTGTTGGAATGCTTGCGGCCTTGGTTTCGCAAAGATCGGCCCCGCATTGAAGAAGGTCTCCTCGCAAGTTACGTCCGTTTCCTTGACCAAAACGACCAGACCGCCTACCGCTTGCGCCTCAATGCCGATTGTCAGGATTTTTTTGCACGCAACATCGTTGGTGATTCAAATTCGCCCGAGGGTATTACGGTCGCTTCCCACCAGCGCCTCAGTGCCGCTAAAGTTTTTTTCCAAAAACGGCTTGAGGAAAAGTCCAAAACTTTAGGGGCCGGATTCGCGGCATGGCGGGATGATTTTTTGGAACGCATCTCCCAGCGATTGGAACTCGGACACTATCTGGTCGATGACTCCAGCGAGGTCGGGACCATCTTCGAAGTGATGAATAATCGGGGTAAACCTCTTTCAGAGTTGGAAAAGGTGAAAAATTATCTTCTCTATTTGTCGTCCAAATTAGCAATTCAAAGCCACGGACTCGCTGCCGAAGTCAATAAGGCTTGGGCTGATATTTTCACTCGTCTCATGGCCGCTGGACTTGGTTCCTCGGATTATGAAGACCGATTGCTACGTGCCCATTGGCTCATGGCTTACGACCCAGATCGCCGGGAATGGGAAGGATCGAAATCTATCAAAAAGAAATTTCACCTTCGGATAGAGCCAATCCATCATAAAAAACTGCTCGCCGACCTGACGGAATATGTCAGCTCCCTACGGGATGCTTCCATCGCCTTTTGCGACGCTTTTAATCCCACTCGGAATGACACGTTTGGTTCTTTCAATGAATCGGCTCGCATCGAGATGCGCTTCTGGATGGAGAAGATTGCGCGTAGTGGTGTCCGCTCCCCGTTTTTGCCTTTGCTCATGGCCGCGAGAAAACGCCTTCCGGATGATCTCGCTGGAAGTTTGCAAATCCTAAAAGCGCTGGAGCTTTATGAGTTTCGCGTCTTTCGCTGGGCGGGAAAGCGAGCCAATGCTGGTGAAACTCGTCTATTACGGCTGGGCTATGAGTTCTTTCACGGTAGTGCGAAGCTAGAATCATTGTGCAGTGAAATTATTTCCCGTGCTCTTTCATATTTGTCGAATGCAGATTTTCTGGAGGGTTTTGCTCCCGCGCCCGACAACAGCTTCTACCATTGGCCCGGCATTCGTTACTTGCTGTATGAATATGAGTTGGAATTGGCCCGTGGCCGCGCCGTCCGCATCCGGTGGGATGAACTCCAAGGCATGGACCCACAGAGAACGATTGAGCATGTGTTGCCACAGAGTCCGTCGAAACCGTATTGGCAGGAGCGATTCAACGAGGAAGCCATTCGCAAATACACCAATGCACTGGGAAATCTCAGCCTAACCCTCGACAACAGTTCTTATAGCAACAAACCGTTCCCGGATAAATGCGGCGATGCTACCACTAAAACTCCATGCTACGCCGGATCGGGCCTTTACATCGAACGCGATATTGCTGCCAATTTTACTGAATGGACCCCGGCCTCTATTGAAACGCGAGGAAACCATATCCGTGACTGGGCAATTTCACGTTGGCATATTGAAGATTCGGCCGTTGCCGAAATACCGTTAAATGAGGCGGTGGAGGAATCGGAGGAACAAGAGTGAATAGCGCGCCACCCCCCGCAACCCATCAGGCAGAGCCACCTGGAAATTGGGAATCCAACTGGAAAGAATTTCGGGATGTCCTCGACGTTGCGATTGCCAGCGTGGCAAGTGGGTATTTTCGCATCAAGCGCTACGGCGATGATGACCCCGAGCCGCGCGAGCGCGCATATTGTTACGAACTTTATCACCAGATGCGGCTGCGCCTTCGCGATGATTTCCCGTATGCGTTACACGCGGAGGTTGATAAGGCTGGTCACGCGGCAATTGTCAGGTGCTTCGGCCCAAATGCCCGGCCCAACCCGGATTTTATTCTCCATAAGCCAACACTGATGGATCGCGGTGAGAATCTGGGAATCATTGAAGTCAAGGCATCGGACGAAACTCGGGCGGCCGTTGGCAAGGACTTATGCAAGATTCAGAAATTCTTAAAACGAGTCGGCTACGTCCATGGCATCATGCTGTTTTTTGGCGAAGAGCGACCGCAACCTTTTGCACCCTTGAAAGGCATTGAGTTTCTTTGGCATCGCAATGTTGGGCAGACGCCGCTTGTTGGAAAAGACGGACAATTTGAGTGAACATGACCTATCCCAAACGCCTCATCGAAGTAGACCTGCCCATCCGCCGCATCTCCGCGCACGCGCGGCGCGAGAAATCCATCCGGCACGGCCACATCTCCACGCTCCACATCTGGTGGGCGCGGCGGCCGCTCGCGGCCTGCCGCGCGGTCATCTGCGCCGCGCTCTGGCCCGATCCGTGCGATGAGCATTGCCCGAAATCATTCATCAAAGTCGCCCGCGCGGCGATGCAGTCCTGGACCACGCACGAGCGGCAAAATCTTTTGAGCGCGGAAAGCCGCGAACGTTTTGAATCCGCGCGCAAAAACGCCGACCTTTTTGCCGACACCACCGAATTGCGTTACGCGCTGCTCGACTTCATCGCTGACTTTGCCAATTGGGACAGCTCCACATTGCCCGAATTTCTTGCCACCAGCCGTGAACTGACAGAGGCCGCGCATGTTGCCTTGGGCGGTGCGCCCGGCACACGCCCGCTTGTCGTGGACCCGTTTGCCGGCGGCGGCTCCATTCCGTTGGAAGCGCTCCGCGTGGGGGCCGATGCCTTCGCATCCGACCTCAATCCCGTGCCGGTGCTGCTCAACAAGGTCGTCCTCGAATACATTCCCAAATACGGCCAGCGCCTCGCCGATGAAGTCCGCAAATGGGGCGAGTGGATCAAGCGCGAAGCCGAGAAGGAACTGGCCGAGTTCTATCCCAAAGACGCGGACGGCGCGACGCCCATCGCCTATCTCTGGGCGCGGACGATTCAATGCGAAGGTCCCGGCTGCGGCGCGGAAGTGCCATTCATCCGGTCTCTCTGGCTTTCCAAAAAACCAAATCGCTCAACCGCACTTCAACTTGTGCCGAACAAGAAGGCCAAGCGGGTGGAATTTGAAATCATCATTAAAACGAAACATGGCTGGGTGAATCAAGACGACTCTCAGGATACTAAAGCCAAATCAGTGGAACCAAAATTTGAGGGCACGATAAAGCGTGGTTCGGCGACGTGTCCTTGTTGTGGATACACAACGCCCGTTGCACGCGTCCGTGAACAGCTTAAAGCCGTGCGAGGCGGCGCAAACAATGCCCGGCTAATGTGCGTGGTCACAACGCGAATCGGGGAACAAGGAAGATACTATCGGCTTTCAACGGAGGCAGATTCACGCGCAGTAAAGAAAGCTGGACGCGAACTGCAACGGCAAAAGGATGCGCAAGAAGGGCCGCTGAGTTTCGTGCCTGACGAAAAAATAGACCTACGAGGAATTCGTCACACATGGGCCATGATTTATGGAATTACGGAATGGGGTGATTGCTTCACGCAGCGGCAAGCTCTCGCCCTCGGCACATTTGTAAAATTTATTCGGCGACTCGATGCGCAGATTGGGAATAAAGCTGATGCAGCATTCGTATCTGCGGTTCAGACCGTGCTCTCTCTCGCTGTCGGGCGATTGGCCGATTATAGTTCAAGCCTGTGTCGCTGGGTTGCCGCTGGCGAATTTATTGGAAACACCTTCGGTCGTCAGGCGCTACCGATGATGTGGGATTTTTGTGAAGTGTATCCCAATTCTGATTCTACTGGCGGATTTCCGGGTGCCTGCGATTGGATAATGGCGGTCTTAAACCGCGAGTCCACTGCATCACTCCTCGAAGGCCATGCGCAAGTTGCCTCTGCCACCGCACATCCTTTGCCGGATGATTCTGCCAACGCCATTGTAACCGATCCGCCTTATTACGATGCCGTTCCCTATGCATTTCTATCCGATTTTTTCTACGTTTGGCTTCACCGCAATTTGGTCATAGTCCATCCAGACTTGTTCAAAGGAAATGTTGTCCCGAAAGATTCCGAAATAGTTGTTGATCGTCCGCACGAGTTGAGCAACTCGACGCACGACATTGCGTATTACGAACGCGAGTTGACTAAAGCTTTTGCGGAAGGTCGGCGCGTGGTTCGGCCAGACGGCGTTGGCACGATTGTTTTCGCCAGCAAGACGACCGCAAGTTGGGAAGCGATTTTGAAAGCCGTCGTTGACGCCGGTTGGATCATCACCGGGTCATGGCCTATTGATACGGAAATGGAAGCGCGCATTGCAGCAGCAGGCCAAGCACGGCTTGCATCCTCCGTCCATCTCGTCTGCCGGCCGCGCGAAAATCCCGATGGCTCGGTGCGCACGGACGAAATCGGTGATTGGCGCGACGTGTTGCAGGCGTTGCCCATCCGCATTCACGAATGGATGCCGCGTCTGGCCGAAGAAGGCGTCGTCGGCGCGGATGCCATCTTCGCCTGTCTCGGCCCGGCCCTGGAAATTTTCTCCCGCTATTCTCGCGTGGAAAAAGCCAGCGGCGAAACCGTCACGCTCAAGGAATATCTGGAACAAGTCTGGGCCGCCGTCGCCAAGGAAGCGCTGGCCTTGGTGTTCAAAGACGCGGACACCACGGCGTTCGAAGCGGACGCGCGCCTCACCGCCATGTGGCTCTGGACCCTCAAAGCCGATGCCGGTGCCGATGCCGGCGCGGGTGATGAGGAAGAAGAATCCGACGATGAAGAATCCAGCGGCAAGAAATCCGGCAAGGTCAAAGGCGGCTTCACGCTGGAATACGATGCCGCGCGGAAAATCGCCCAAGGTCTCGGTGCCCACCTTGAAGACCTGAGCAGTTTGGTTGAGGTCTCCGGCGAATCCGCCCGTCTGCTCCCCGTGGCCGAACGCGCCCAATATCTGTTCGGCAAAGACGACGCCACGCTCGCCGGGGCCGGGGCCAAGAAAAAGAAACACGATCCGCAGTTGGACATGTTCAAAGTGCTCGGCGATGCCGCCGAAGCCGAAACCACCTTTGGCGAAACTAAAGTTTCCCGTGTCGGCGAGACCGCCTTGGACCGCGTCCACCAGACCATGATTCTTTTCGCCGCCGGTCGCAGCGAAGCCTTGAAACGTTTCCTTGTGGATGACGGCATCGGTGCCGACGCCCGGTTCTGGAGCTTGGCGCAAGCCCTGTCCGCGCTCTATCCGTCCAGCACCGAGGAAAAACGATGGGTGGATGGCGTCCTCGCCCGTAAGAAAGGTTTGGGCTTCTAACTATGAAATGCCTGATTGTAATTGCAACATCGTCTGCTTGTAACAATGAACTTGACTCCATCAGGAGTTCATTGAAAACACACCAAGTGGCCACAAAAGAAATCGAATGGGTCTCAAAGGATGACTTTTATTCTCAAATTCCTTTCAATAGTTCAGAAAAATATAATCTTGTTTATCTAGCAGCACACGCAGACATGAATGGTTTTGGGGAATCAGAAGGATTTTCGCTGCACAAATGGGACGATCTAGCCAATGCTATATGTGGCACGAGCTGTATGTTGCCTGGGGCCACGCTTTTTCTTGGGTGCTGTCGCGGGGGAATGAAAACAGTCGCTCTCAATATTCTGAAAGGCTGTGACCAGATTGACTATATCTGTGGCCCAATCTGGAACACAAAGGGCACGAAACTCATCCATGCATTTAATAGTTTTGTCGAATGCAAATTTGCAGAAAACCTCGAACCTACGGCAATTCGGGAACGCATGACCAGTGCATCAGGTCAGCATTTCAGTTGTTTTGACCGGCAGGAACTTGAATCTGAGGTGGCAACGCTCAGACAGATTGGCAATATCCAATGGCAGCTTGAAAAGCTCAGCGAAACACAAAGCCTTTTATTGGATGCAATAAATAAGCTCAATCAAAACTTCCCAGCTCAACCAAACCTTGGAAATGCTGCTACCTCAAATTCTACTGCGACAGAAACTCGTCCAGCCGCTTAGAATTAATATTCCTGTCGAGCATGTATGATTAAAGTCGCCGTCACTCCAATACTCAAACGCCGCCAGCGCCGTGCCTGAACTTGCCACCAAATTTCGCACCGCGTTGCTGACCACACTGCGCGAGGAAGTTTATGCCTCCGCGCTTCGGTCCTCCGCGCTCGATGGCCGGCTCGGACCTTGGACGGCCGTCTTGACCAACGCGGCGGTGCAGACCTGTCTGCGCCTCGGTTGGCGGGCTTCGGCCAAGGGCCATTCGGATAATTTGTTGCCGGTGAATCGCGGCGAATATCTGGCCCTCGATGTCATGGCCTTCGCGCCCGGCGAATCCCGCTGGAGTTTTCCCCTCGCCATCATGGAACTGGAAAACCAGCGCCGCGAGGAATTCATCGCTTATTCGCTTTGGAAATTATTGTCGGTGCGTGCAGAATTGCGTGTGCTGTTCTGCTACCGCAAAGAATCGGCGGATGCCGCACCGTTGCGCAAGCGGTTGCAGGATGAAGTCGTCGCCGCCCTGGGCATCGGCGACCGCGTCGCCTTGGACGGCGAAACGCTGTTGGTGGTCGGGCGTCGCGGGGAAGCCGAGACGTTTCCCAATGGTTATTTTGCGTGGTGGTGCTTGGATGCCAACACCGGCCGCTTTGAGAATTTTTAAATTTATGAAACTGAAGCCTTGGTATGAAGTGATCAAGCCCCGTGCGGACTTGTGCGAGGGAAAATCGCAGGACGCTTCCGAATTCGCCGTCCACCTCGACCGTGTGCGCGACGGCACCGCTCGGGCCGATTATAGTAAGCCGGATCAGTTCTTCGCCAAGACGTTTCTGGCCACCAACCTGCTCGATCTCGCCGCGCAGACCATGCGCCGACTTTCCGGGGAAACCAGCCACACCTCGCCGGTATTCAACCTCGCGACCAATTTCGGTGGCGGCAAAACGCACGCCCTCACCTTGCTCTACCACCTCGCCCGGCATGGGGCGGAATCACACGGTTGGGTCGGCATCTCGCAAATCCGTGATAAGGCCGCCATTTCCAGCATCCCTAAGGCGCGCGTCGCCGTGTTCGTCGGCACCGAGTTCGATTCGCTGGCCGGCCGTGGTGGCGATGGCAATGGCCCCAAACGTTTGACTCCGTGGGGAGAGATTGCCTGGCAGTTGGGCGGCGAGGCGGCGTTCAATCTCGTAAAAGAGCATGACGAAAAACGGATCGCTCCCGGTGGCGACGTCATCCGCAAACTCATTCCCGGCGACGAGCCTTGCTTGATTCTCGTGGACGAGCTATTGAATTATTGCAGTCGTTTCCGCTCATTGGGTCTCAATAACCAGCTTTACGATTTTCTACTGAGCCTTTCCGGTGCGTTGAACCCGCGCTCGGTGCTTGTGGTATCCGTGCCCGCTTCGGAATTGGAAATGACGCCGGAGGATGTTGCGGATTATCAGCGCCTGACCAAGATGCTCGACCGCGTGGGCAAGGCCATGACGATGACCGCCGGTGCCGAGACCAGTGAAATCATCCGCCGCCGCCTGTTCGAATGGGATACGCGGGCTGTCCAATCCGATGGCCGAGTGCATCTGCCCAAGGAAGCATTGGAGACCTGTGGTGAGTTTGCCCATTGGGTGCATGGTCACGCCCAACAATTGTCGAGTTCCGTCCCGCCTGATCATGCCCGTGCTCATTTCGAGGCCTGCTATCCGTTTCATCCCAGCGTCCTATCCGTTTTCGAGCGCAAGTGGCAGACCGTTCCCAAATTCCAACAAACGCGCGGCGTTCTGCGGATGTTGGCCCTATGGATTCAGAATGCCTACACCCACGGCTACCGTAAGACCCACCCGGACCCGCTCCTGACGCTCGGCACCGCGCCGCTGGGGGATGCGATCTTCCGGGCCGCCGTCTTTGAACAACTCGGCAATCGCGCCTTGGAAACCGCCGCTACAGTGGACATTGCCGGCCGCAAGGAGGCCCACGCGGTCGCGCTCGACCACGAGGCCAACGAAACAATCAGCAAGGAGCGGCTACACCAGAAGATCGCCACGGCGGTCTTTTTCGAATCTAATGGCGGCACTACCCGGTCCGAAGCCACATTGCCCGAAATCCGGCTCGCCGTCGGCCACCCCGACTTGGATCTCGGCAACGTTGAGACGGCCTTAGATGCGCTTACTGAACGTTGCTATTACCTCGCGGTGGAGCGGAAAAATTACAAGTTCAGCTTGAAGGAAAACCTCAACAAACGGTTTTCCGACAAACGCGCCAACATCGCCCCCGCTTCTATTGAAGAAACGGTGATGTCGGAGATTGATAAGCGGTTTGTCCGCAAAGACGGCATCGAGCGCGCGTTGTTCCCCGCCAAGAGCATCCAGATTTCCGACCGCCCCGTGCTGACCTTTGTGATTGGCTCGCTGCATCAGACGATGGAGGAGCGGAAAGAGACGTTGGCCACGATGGAGCAGATGACTCGGGAAAACGGCAGCTCCAATCGCACCTTCAAAAGCGCCCTTATTTGGGTCATGGCTGATTCTGCTTCCACCCTGCGCGAATGCGCTCGCAAGCAATTGGCGTGGGAGGCCATCGAAGACGAGGCCATTGAGTTGAAGCTTGATGAATCCCAACGCCGTCAGCTCAACGAAAATATAGAGCGGTCCAAACGCGATTTGCGCGACGCCGTGTGGCGGGCCTATAAACACGTCTTTTTGCTCACCAAGGACAACACGCTTCGCGAAATCGATTTGGGTATGGTTGGAGCTAGTTCAGCGGATTCTCCGATTACCAATATTCTTAACCGCCTCTCCGCTGACGGGGAATTGGAAAAAGGCATCAGTGTCCGGTTGCTGGTTAAAAACTGGCCATCCGCGTTTACTGAATGGCCGGTCAAGGCCGCCCGGGACGCGCTCTATGCCTCACCCCAGTTCCCGCGCATCATTAAGGGCACGGAAGCCATTCAAGATACTGTCGCCAAGGCCGTGGCTCAGGGTGATTTGGCGTATGTCGGCAAGACGCTGGACGGAAATTACGTTCCGTTCAAGTTTCGGGAATCGATCTTTGCGGGCGATGTGGAAGTTGTCGAAGAGATGTATTTAATCTCGCGCGAAACGGCAGAGCAGTATTTACAGCAACAAACCAAGCCGGCGACTCCGGTCGTTTCACCGGTAGCACCGGTTGCTCCTGCAATCACCAACCAACCGTCGGTGCAGACGTCCTTGCCGATAAATACCCCCGCCACCACCGCAGGGGGGGTTAGGCTGACATGGACCTGTGAGATTCCAGCGCAGAAATGGATGAATTTTTATACCAAGGTTTTGTCTAAATTCACCTCGGTGCAAAGTCTTAAGCTGACATTGAAAGTGCAGGTAAGCCCCAATGGAGGCGTGTCCAAGCAAAAATTGGACGAGACCAAATCCGCGCTGCGTGAGCTTGGCCTGAATGATGATGTAAATATGGAATGAAATTAATCCCACCTTCCGTTTCAAGCGTCAATTACAGGTCAGATCGCGCATAGCCTGCACTTTTTGCGGCCAGTGGCGGACACCGTCAGCGAATTAAAATAAGAAAAATATGAGCTACAGCAGCGAACAACTCCACAAACTTGCCAAAAGCGGCAAAATCCCCTCAAATCTAACCGCCGCAGACCTCTGTGTCATGGGTAGTAATGGCACCAGCGCCCTCCACGCTGCGGCCTACTTTGGCCACCTCGACCAAATCAAAGGCGGAGTCACCGCCAAAATTCTCGCCAATACTATTGATAGCAATGGATCCAGCGCTCTGCTCTGGGCAGCCAAAAACGGCCACCTCGACCAAATCAAAAATGGAGTAACCGCCAAACAACTCGCCGCTAACAAAAACAAAAACGGTTGGACAGCCTTACACGCCGCCGCCATGATGGCCCACCTAAACCAAATAAAAAGTGGCCTCAACATCACCATCCTCGCCAAGACAATAAACAACTCCGGTCAATCCGCCCTGTTAACCGCTGTAGCTAAAGGATCCTACAACCAAATACCCGGCGGAGTCACCACCCAAGATCTTGCCAAGATTGCATTACACACCAACGGCTACACCGCCCTGCACGCCGCTGCAGATCACAAGAATCTCCCTTTCGACTGCACCCTTGAAGCTCTTACCGAAACCCAATACCACAACGGCACCACCGCCCTCGCATGTCTCGATGACCGCATAAGCATGCTCAATCCGACCGACCTGAAAAATTTATTCAAACGCCTCAACTCTATTACCGACCCAAAGCTCGTCCAACACATCGCCAACCTTACGAAAAATATCAATTTAGTTGAAACATCACAATGGGTTGTCAAACAACTTAACCACCTCACCTGCACCGACCCAAAACTACTCAAAGAATTTTCAGTCATCGCTATGCCCGTTAACCCCGTCGCCACCACGCTCTGGCTTGCCAAACAAATCAACAACTTGCCACCACAGCAACAACAAACCAAATGAGCTACACCAACAAACAACGCAAAAGCTTCGCTACCTCTGGTCCGATGCCAGCCGACGTCACCGCTCAAGACCTCGCTGACATCAAAGATAAAATCGGCTGGTCCGCCCTGCACACCGCCGCCTGCAACGGGCATCTCCCCAAGACCTGCACCGCCAAAGACCTTTCCAGCGTCAGGACGAACAGCGCCAATCAAAGGCTTTCAGCCCTCCACGTGGCCGCAATGTTCAACCATGTGCCCGTCTCCGTCACCCTCGAAGACCTCGCCAACGACAAGAATAAAGCAGGCAAATCTGCTCTCGACATGGCCATCGCCCTCAATCATCTGCCCAAACATCTTAAAACTAAAAAATCCGCCGAATTAATAAGACAATCTGCCGGCAAACCAAGCCCACGTTCGCGCCGCTCACGGAAATGTTCCGTGTGATCTGGCAGCATGAGCTTGAAAACTTACAACATCGAGGCCGACTTCCCAACGCTGGACGAGGCTCGGCGGCAGATCGTCGAGGAAATCCGTAATTCCAAGCGGGCCGGCGTGCGGATATTGAAAGTGATCCACGGCTACGGCTCCTCCGGCAAGGGCGGCGTCTTGCAGTCCGGCCTGCGGAAATCTTTTGGCCTGCGCAAGAAAGAAGGCGTCATCAAAGACTTTGTCCCTGGCGAAGCGTTCACCATTTTCAATCCCACGGTGCTGGCCATGCTGGAAGCGGTTCCCGCGTTGCGCGGCGACCCGGATCTGGCCAACACCAACGAAGGCGTTACCGTCCTGTGGTTGAAGTAGCCCACGGAGACAGACGCGTATTGTTAATAGAAAGAACCACACGGTGAGGCTACGGTCGAGCGAGTGGGGTTATGCCAGATATTTACTGGGTTTGTTTCCGCTAAACGTGTCCACCACAATCACGGATTTATATTTCAAATTGAGGTATTGATTAACCACGTTGAGTGGGAAAACATGTTAATGTGTTCAGCCTGGTTGGTTCAGTCCACGGAAATGGCTCATGTGCGAAGCCCGCATTAAAATAATTTTTACTTGTGTTCGACCATCAACCAAATAAATATTTTCACAAGCAATCCAACTTCCCGGCAGTTTTGCTGATTGGCAACAATCTAAATGCAAAGGCAATTATATGGAAAAATCTTATGTTGATGGTAGTAGTTTTTGGAATCCCTACGAAGGTTTAGGGGCTGGTGCGAATTTGATCAAGCTATCACATAATTGGCTAAAGGATGGGATTCTTCAACCTGCTCTCGGTTCAGCCGATGACCCTGTCAAAGCATTAAATCATCTTGAAGCCAGCGTCCGGGCCTTGCGACCCAAGGTTAAGTTCGCCATGGAAGAATGCCATCAAGTTCAGAGCAAGCGGAAGCTTGAAGCCACCCCCGTGCAATTATCCAAGGACGAAGTTCAAGTCCTACATGGTCTTCAACAACAAGTTGCCCAGTTTCGACAAATGATTGCTAATTCCTCTGGCAAATTTGCCATAGGGAATCTTGAGATTGTTTATCCGTCCGCCACGATTAAATTCACAACCGAATCTTACTTTGACTTTGTCAATCGTTCGATTGATGAAACATTGATTCTAAGTAAAACCGGTTTTCTTGTTGGCCCAAGCCCAAACCAGTCGTATTGATTTCGTTTTTGCATGGATGCCAGCAACCCAACTGCTCGTAAGTGGTGCCATATTCAATATTTTCAAAAAGAAAATTACCCACATTGTTCTGCGTCACATTTGGAACGACGTTGGTGCGGACACGCCAGTGAATGTCTGTTTTCGTGGCGGGTCGAGTTCTGGGTGGTGGTCAATTCCAATAACTCCAGCCCTTGTTGACCAGAGAAG
>Ga0364874_10293_pt1 | contig 28543 bp, 18 predicted proteins | sample ExccelAu500001D4_2_FD_206922 | JGI IMG/M metagenome (GOLD analysis project Ga0364874, IMG submission 206922) | Enriched cells from Trout Bog Lake Hypolimnion, Wisconsin, USA - BchlTB.Aug07.5000.01.D4 | ecosystem: Environmental > Aquatic > Freshwater > Lake > Hypolimnion/Profundal zone | place... | reverse complement strand
AGGCCCATGCGCGCGGACTGCTGAACATAACAGTCGCGGGCACTGCGACTTCAAAGAGCCTGCCTGCAGCGCCACGGAGGCCTGCATCTCGTGAGTGGCCGAGCACGGTGCCCAAGGCCCAGAGAGCGCGACCGTGGCTATCTTCCGACCCAACATCTTCAAGCCATCTACGGTCGTAGCTGAGGAAGTTTCTGAATCGTCCCGCGCCCGCGTCAAAGGCATTCCACAAGAACGCAAGATAGCGATGAGACAACTTTTGATAGCGGCCATTGCAGTCCACTGCCTGAGTCTCTTCGAGTCGCGTAGATACGATAAGCGCACGAGCGTTGTCGTCGGTGGTATATCCCTCCATGGGATTGGGGACGGAAAAGATTGCGTGCTGCAATATGCCGGTGTCATCGGTCAAGGCCGCCAAGTGAGCGGTGTCGAGCATTGGCAACAGATCTATGCGCGAGATTGGGTTGATAGCAGCATCGTCGGGCTGGGCCGCTCTTGGCAATAAGGAGCGTTCGAAGCGTGCGCGCTGAAAACATGCCATGTAGGCTCGCGCCGTCTTTTGCCATGTGGTTTCACGCGAGTGCAGATAAGCGCGCTTGCGCATGGCGTGGCGCTCTGCGTCGTTGTCGAGCAGTCGCAAAACTGCCTTCGCAATTGCGTCCGGGCTATCAAATGGAACAAGGATGCCCCTGTTGTCGGCGAGCAGTTCGCGAGCGTGCCAGTAAGGAGTGGAGATGATGGCTTTGCCCGCGCCGAGTGCAATGGCCAACGTGCCGGAGACCACTTGCGCCTCGTGCTTGTAGGGCGTGATGTAAATATCCGCTGCGCCCACATGCTCAATCAGTTCCTCTGCATCGACAAAGCGGTTGTTCAGGATGAGGTGAGAAGAGACGCCAAGCTCTGCGGCCAGCGCCAGCAGCCCTTCGCGGTAGCGCTCGCCCTCACGCTTTCTAAGATGCGGATGGGTGACGCCGGAGACGATGTAGACAACGTTCGGCTGCTTTTCGAGGATGGCTGGCAGCGCACGAATTACGTTTTCGATGCCCTTGTTGGGAGACAAGAGACCGAAGGTAAGCAGTACGGACTTGCCTTCCGTACCGAACTTGTCCTTGAAGAAATTTGGGTCCATGAAGGGCATGTCTGGAACGCCGTGCGGAATCACATCGATTTTTCCAGCAGGAACGGCGTAGACATCGCGGAGCAGTTGGGCAGCCAGCTCGCTCATGACGACAACTCGATCGGAGAGTTCGATGATCTCTTCGAGCACGATGCGCTGGTTTGCGTCCGGTTCGCGCAGAACGGTATGGAGCGTAGTGACCAGAGGCATCTTGAGCTTGCGCAGCATGGCGAGAATCATCCGGCCCGCTGCACCGCCGTAGATGCCATATTCATGTTGCAGGCAGACAAGGTCGTTGCCGTTGAAGTTGAGGAACTCCGCTGCACGCTCATACGAAGAGATATCTTCCTGCGTCAATTCCAATCGGACTTGATCGGGATAGTCATACTGTGAATCGGGATCGTTGACGGGAATTGCAAAGAGGCGGTTCTCACCAAACTCGGCGCCGAGGGCTGTGCACAGGTCGGTGGTGAAAGTGGCAATGCCGCACTCTCGCGGGAGATAGTTTCCAACGAACGCAATGCGCGTGGGCAGCGGCATGGTACTCGCCATCCACGGAAGAGCGGGAGTGGCTGCAACCCTCACAGGGGTTGGATGGCCATGCGAATTTTCAATGTTGTGCATCGTCTCCTGCTTTCAAATCCGATCCTGCAAATGGGCAGGAGAATCATGGTTGTTCGCGGTGGTGATGAACTCTGGAGTCCCAGTTGAGATGATGTGCCGAGAAAGGGCGGATACAGGGTATGCACCGGAAGGCCTCGATCCGGATTCTTGCTCTCGTCTATCAGAAACGTGCTCAGAGGGGCACGTAGACGAATGGAGCTACAGACTCAGACTAGTCCTATTCGCGTTCCGAAGTTGGTCAATTCTGCTCTTGAGGCAGTAGGAGCTAACCGCAGAGAGCTGTTTTTCGTCGATGATCAATATCGAACAGTTTCAGGAGAAGAAATACCGCTACCTTAATCCAGCTAGAGAAGGCTGGCGTTCCTGCGTGGCAAACCGACAAGCCAAGGGAATGGCCACACCTTCACTTAGACGGATACGAGGTAACAAATGCGCAAGAGCACGATTGGCTTCATGTGTTTGATGGCGACTCTAGGAGTCGTCTTGTTAATTGGTTGCGGGCAGGAAGTAGTTACCATGCCATCGGTGGTCTCTAGCACTCCTGCGAACGGCGCGACCAACGTTGCTGTCAACACGGCAATCACCGCGACCTTCAGCTCGGCCATGAGCCCTTCCACGCTTACGGGAACAACCTTTACCGTGAGTGCTCCGGGTGGGGCTGTTGCCGGGAGCGTAAGTTACTCTGGCCAGATTGCGACATTTACGCCGACCGCATCCTTGGCATACAGCACTCTCTACACAGCGACGATTACAAATGGAGTGACCAACCTTGGCGGAACGCACACGGCTTCGAATTATGTGTGGACGTTCACGACCATTACGCCTCCACCGCTGGTGATCTCTACAGTCCCTGCGCCGCTGGCAACGAATGTGCCGATTACGCAGGTGCTGACGGCCACATTCAATGAGGCGATGGCTCCGGCCACGATCAGCGGATCGACCTTCAAGGTAACCGGGCCAGGCGGAGTTGCAGTAGCCGGCACCGTAACCTACGCAGGTGTGGTTGCGACCTTTACGCCGACATTGCCGTTGAGCAACACCACGGTTTACACGGCGACCATTACGACGGGCGTTACCTCGCTGGCAGGAACACCGCTGGCTGTAGCGTATGTGTGGACGTTCACGACGATCACGCCTCCACCGCTGGTGATGTCCACAGTTCCTGCACCGTTGGCAACGAATGTGCCGATTACGCAGGTGCTGACGGCCACGTTCAATGAAGCAATGGCTCCAGCCACGATCAGTGGAACCACATTCACTGTAACGGGACCAGGCGGAGTTGCAGTAGCTGGCTCAGTCGCTTATGCGGGTGTAGTTGCAAGCTTTACGCCGACACTGCCCCTGGCCAACTCAACTGTCTACACGGCAACAATTACTACAGGAGTTACGTCGCTTGCGGGAACACCGCTCGCGGTTGCATATGTGTGGACGTTTACGACGATCACTCCAGTGCCCTTCGTGGTCTCGACCATTCCGGCACCGCTGGCAACGAATGTTCCGATCACGCAGGTGCTGACGGCCACGTTTAACGAAGCAATGGCTCCTGCGACGATCAGCACATCCACATTTACGCTTACACCTGCGGTCGGTGCTTCCGTAACGGGAACAGTGACCTACTCCGGCCTTGTAGCAACGTTTACGCCGAGCGCGAATTTGGCGAACAACATGGTCTACACGGCGACCATCACTACCGGGGCGACGTCTCTTGCAGGCACGCCGATGGCAGCGAACTACGTGTGGACGTTTACGACGATCACGCCGCCACCCGCGGTGGTTGCGACGATTCCAGCAAATAACGCGACGGGCGTAGCGATCAGCCAGCCGATCAATGCAACCTTTAACGAAGCGATGAACTGTACCTCTCTGTCATCCCCCGCTACGACGTTTACCCTCGCGGGTCCTGGCGTTACAGCAGTGGCGGGCACGGTGAGCTGCGCAGGCGCGGTTGCAACCTTCACGCCTACCGCTGCTTTGCTGGTCAACACCATTTACACGGCAACCATCACGACTGGCGCGCAAAGTTTGGCGGGCACTCCGATGGGTGCAAACTACTTGTGGGTCTTTAGAACGGTCTCCACGCCGATGACGCCAATGGTGATCTCCACTGTGCCTGCCAATCTGGCAACCAGCGTGCCGATCAATCAAGCAGTCAGTGCGACCTTCAACGTGGCAATGAGCCCGGCAACGATTAACACGACAAACTTCACGCTGTCGGTGACAGGTGGAGCGGGCGTTACGGGGGTGGTGACGTATATACCGGCAGGATCGATTGCGACGTTTACGCCAGTTCTCAGCCTTGCGCCGAACACGCAATACACAGCCACAGTATTTACCGGGGCAAAAGATATTCAGGGGAATGCACTGGCTGCCAACTACTCATGGACCTTCACTACGGCGTCTGTCCCACTGGTGGTACTGCCAGTGGTGACCTCGACGATTCCTGCCAACGGCGCAACAAACGTGCCGATTAACCAGACAGTGAGCGCGACGTTCAGTGAGGCCATGAATCCGGCCACTATCAACTCCACAACCTTCAAACTAACGGGTCCTGGCGTCACGCCAGTGACTGGCTTGGTTGCTTACTCAGCTCTGAGTAAGTCGCTCACGTTTACGCCTGTCCTGAACCTGCCGTCGAACACTGTGTTTACAGCCACAATCAATACCGGAGCGACGGCCCTCACGGGTTCCGCTCTTGCCACAAATTATGTGTGGCAATTTACCACCGGCTCCACGATGGCCACGCTGCCGCCGCAGATTCTTTCCACGGTGCCGACGAATGGCGCAATCAACGTGGGTCTGAATCAAGCGATCAGCGCAACATTTACTGCGCCGATGAATCCGCTGACGATCACTTCTGGTACGTTCCAGGTGACTGGGCCGGGTGGCGTAGCGGTTCTCGGAGTTGTGTCGTACGATGCGGTGAACAATATCGCAACGTTGACTCCAACCTCACAGCTTGCGCCGATTACTTCGTATTCGGCGAACATCACTTCCGGGGCAACGGATATGCAGGGCAACTCGCTCGGCAACTCCGGCGCACCTAACCCGTGGATCTTTACCACAGGCTCGACCATTGTTTCGCAGCCTGTTGTTCTTGGGCCGACCGTAGCCTTGTTCGGAAGCTTTGGCGGTGGCGCAGGCATTACCAACCAGGGAATCCATACGGTGGTGAACGGAAGCATTGGGACGACAGGCGCGTCCTCCATCGTGACCGGATTCCACGATACAACGGTGAATGTTGGCGGCGTCTACTATTGCACCTACACGGAGACGACACTCAACCTGGGACAAGTGAACGGAACCATTGACACTGCCGCAGGCTCAGTGCAGCCGACGGCGGCATGCCCAAATGAGGGGACCGCAGTTACGTTCGCCATTGCAACGCAGGTTGCACTGGAAGCAACAGCGGCCTACAACACACTGGCTAACATACCGGGCGGGCTGGATGTTTCACTCTGCCCGGGATGCGGAGGCGGTGGTCCAGGGGAACTAGGTAATCGCATTCTGGCTTCCGGCGTCTACAAGTCAGCTCCAGGTAGCTTTGCCATCACGGCGGGCGATCTGACGCTCGACGCAAAGGGCGACCCGAATGCATCGTGGGTCTTCCAGATGTCTTCGTCCCTTACGGTTGGTACGCCTACCTCGCCTCAGAGCATCATCCTGATCAATGGCGCAAAGGCAGCCAATGTGTACTGGGCCGTCGGTGGGCTTCCGGGAGCGGTGATCAACTACGGTGGTGGCGGAACGATGGTGGGAACCATTATCTCGATGCCTGGAATCACGATCTCCAGCCCGGGACAATCGACCTCGTCCACAGTCACCACGCTGAATGGAAGAGTGCTCGCGCTGAATGCATCGGTCACGATGGTCAACACCGTGATCAACGTTCCGTAGATCAAAGCCAGGGACCGTCTTGTGACGGTCCCTGCACTTTGAACTATGTAATTCTGCTTCGCGTGGAGTCGCACTCGCGAAGAAAACAGATGACAGTCGCGGCGAGCATTTGAGGAGAGTCCGATGAGATTGAGAACAACAAAAATTTGTTTCACAGCAATGACGGGTCTATTCCTGAGCAGCCTGGTGCCTTTTGCGGGAGCAGCAGCAGCACCACCTGCAGTGAGCAGCAACGGAATCGCATCGACCTACGCATTCTTTGGCGGCTCGGAGGGCGGCGGGGCAGCTATGCCACGCAATCGCGGCCAGAACTTTGGCACACCCAGAGTTGAACTATTCGTGGGCTACTCCTTTCTGCGGGGCGTTCCAGAGCCAACCGCAGGCAATCGGCTGGCGTGGCTCAATGGCGGCAGCACCTCGATTGCTTACAACTTCAACCGCTACCTGGGATTGGTAGGGGACTTTGGCGGTTTCAACGACACGCGCCTGTTGTTACAAGGCGCTACGCCTGATGTTGTTGTAAGCTCCAGCGGGACGGTGTTCACATACATGGCCGGGCCGCGTCTTTCTTTCCGCAGCCATGAAAGGTTTACTCCTTTTGCTCAGGCGCTGTTTGGCGTGGCACATGCGAGCCCGGTCAACTACTCGACTGGTTGCACTGGCGTTGGCTGCACTCCGCTGCCGAGCGAGACTCAGTTTGCAATGACGGCAGGCGGCGGCATCGACTTCAAGGTAAGCCGCCACATCGCAATCCGCGCTATTCAGGCTGAATACCTGATGACGAGTTTTGAAAACCGGTCTACAGGACAGGACGCACATCAGAACGACATGCGCCTCTCCGCGGGTCTCGTGTTTCGCTTTGGCGGCGAACCGCCCGTGCCACCTCTTCCGCCAGTCAGTTATTCCTGCTCAGTCAACCCTGCTTCCGTTTATCGCGGAGACTCAGTGGCTGTCTCGGGTACCGCACTGAACCTGGACCCGGCCAAGACGGCTGCTTACACCTGGTCTGCAGATGGCGGCACGATCGCTGGAAACTCCAGCACCGCGACGATCGACACGGCGAACGCCACGCCGGGCACATACACAGTGAAGGGCCACGTGTCTGAGAGCGACAGCGCCGCGGAGAATGCCGATTGCACGGCGACTTATGTAGTGAAGATGTTTGAGCCGCCAACAGTAAGTTGCACGGCCAATCCATCTGCCGTTATCTCCGGTGCGCCCTCCACGATTACGACGGTCGGCATCAGTCCGCAGAATCGCCCGCTCACGTACATCTATACTTCGACTGCCGGAACGGTAACCGGTAGCGGCTCTACAGCAGTCCTGGTGACGGCAGGCGTGCCTAGTGGAATAGTGAACGTAACGTGCGGCGTTCTGGACGACAAGGGGCAGACAGCTTCAGCAGGTACGTCGGTAAATGTGGAAGTTCCAGTGCCCGCGCCGAAGCCGATGACCAGCGCTCTGTGCACTGTGAATTTCAACCGGGATTCAAGGCGGCCGTCCCGTGTGGATAACGAAGCGAAGGCTTGCCTCGATCAGATTGCACTGAATCTGCAGAACAGCTCCGGCGCCAAACTGGCATTGGTAGGCAACGCGGCAAAAGACGAAAAGGGCGGAGCGAAACTCGCTGCCGCGCGGGCGGTGAACACAAGAACCTATCTTGTGAGCGAAAAGGGAATCGACTCATCTCGAATTGCTGTTTTTGCGGGCAGCGAGGATGGCAAGATGGTTTCCACTACGCTAATACCGGCGGATGCGACATTCAATTCCACGGGAGATACCGACGTTCAGTAGCGATTGGTCCTTCGTTCGATGGTAGAGATCCTCGAAAAGCAGGTGCGATGTTTGCGCCTGCTTTTCGTTTGCCGATAGGAATCGGTGAGATCCGGTCAGATTCCCACGCGATTTTGAGAAGAATTGCGCGAAAGTGAGCAATAGGGAACAGATTGTTGCGCTCTGGTGTGTCATTCTGAGAAATCTCTCAGGCTAAGATCTCTACCGTAGGCCTCGGATGTTTGATATTGGCTGGATTCATTCCGGAGTCTTGATCTGTGACCAGGCCATGTTTGGAAGAAGGCTTTAGATGGTTGAACCTGGGAAGCCAGCATTTGATGCGGAGGCCTTTTTGGCGAGCGCCGGGCTTGGGCGGAAACTCGTCAGGCTAGGTGAGGGGCAACTCTTCTTTTCGCAGGGAGAGGCCGCTGACTCGGTTTTTTATCTCCGAAGCGGCAGCGCAAAGCTGACCGTGGTTTCCAGAAACGGCAAGGAAGCAACGATCACTCAGTTGGCTCAGGGTGACTTTATTGGAGAAGAGTCGCTGGCGAGCTTTGGCGCGCTGCATATGGCCACCGCTACCGCATCGACCGGATGTACGGCGATCAAGATTGAGCGGGAAGCGATGCTTCGCGCCCTGCGGGAGGAGCATCCGCTCTCGGAAAAATTTATGACGTTTCTTCTCGACCGGGGGATGCGCATCCAATCTGACCTTGTGGATCAGCTCTTCAATTCGAGCGAGAAACGATTGGCGCGGATTCTGGTGCTGATGGCCGGCTTTGGCGAACAGGACAAATTGGAAACGCAGCTTCCGGCGATCACCGAGGAGAGCCTCGCAGAGATGATCGGTACTCCGCAGTCTACTGTCAGCTTTTTTTTGAGCCGCTTTCGCGATCGCGGATTTATTGACTACGACAGCCGGATTCGCGTCCATAAAACGCTGCTAAATGTTCTGCTGCATGATCGCTTGCCCGGGAACAATACCGAAACGCCCGAGATCGACGAGTTTTGACAGTAACAGGGTGATGCACCGCGATGGAATACACGAAATTTAAGACGCTGCTTCGCCGAGTTATCGTGGTGCCCCTGCTGGTGACAACATCGCTGGCGGGTTTTTTGTTGTGGGAGACGTTTGACCTGAACAAATCTCTGGAGTGGGTGGATCATACCGATCAGGCTCTCGACCAATCGGGCCACCTGCTCAAGTTACTTGTCGATATGGAGTCCGCGAAGCGGGGCTACATTGCAACGGGCGACGAAAGCTTTCTTCCAACTTATATTGAAGGTACGAAACAATTCGGCACCGAGCTCACGGACCTAAAGCGGCTGGTGAACGACAATGCACAACAGCAGCAGAGATTGAACGACATTTATGCAGGCTATCAAGAGTCGGAGGAGTACGACAGTCGGATTATCGCACTGCGCCAGACTGGAGATGCTGACCCCACGCTTTTGGAAGAGCGGCTCAGAAAAGGCAAGCTGGATTCGCTTCGAGAGCAGGTTGGGGATTTTCAAACTGTAGAAGAGACGCTGCGTGGAGCGCGCGTTGAGGCTGCGCATCGCCGATGGCTTTGGATGATCACCAGCTGCCTAGTGCTGGGCATTGGATCGGGCATTTTTCTCGCCTTCTATATGCGGTACTACATAGAAAAGCTTGGCACCAGGCTTTTGCAGAACGAAGAGCGCTGGACCGCGGTGCTGGGCAGTATCGGCGAGGCCGTAATAGCGACGGACAGCGCTGGACGGATTACGTTTCTGAACCCGATTGCCGCCTTACTGACAGGCTGGCCGGTTGAGGAGGCTCTGAACCTGCCCATTGGGCAGGTACTCAGGCTGATTAATGAAGAGTCGGGGTTGACAGCGGACAACGAAGTGCTTCGCGTACTCAAGGACAAGAAAATATTGTCTGTGGCAAACCACGTGGATCTAGTGACGAGAGATGGACGTGAGATTGCGGTTGAGCACAGCGCCGCACCAATTTTGGCGGGCAACGGAAGAGTGATTGGCGTTGTACTGGTCTTTCGCGACGTTGCCGAGAGGCGCCATGAACGGATTGCAACTGCTGAGCAGGCGGCCCTGCTCGAACTGACGCAGGACTCGGTGTTTGTAATCGACTTGGATGGCAGGGTTCAGTTCTGGAGCCGCGGAGCAGAGGCCATGCTGGGATACACAAAGGCGGAGGCCGCAGGCAAGATTGCCCATGAACTGCTGTGCACTGAATTTCCAAAGCCATTTGATTCGATCAAGGCCGACTTGATGCGCGCGGGACATTGGGAGGGAGACCTCATCAAGACCGCGAAGGACGGCAGGCGGGTTGTGGTGGCCGGGCGCTGGGCATTGCTAAGGGGCATGCGCGGACAGACGCCGCGCATCCTGGTGGTTAACAGCGATATCACGGAGCGCAAGCGCGGTGAAGAACTCCTGGTACTACAGAGAGAACAACTGCGAGCGCTGGCAGACCGATTGCAATGGGTGCGCGAAGAAGATCGCAAGGTAGTGGCTCGCGACCTGCACGATCAACTTGGGCAGATTCTAACGGCGATCAAGATGGATTTGTCATGGATTAGCCGCCATTTGCCGGCGTCAGAAGTTGACATGCTCGCCCGACTCAAGGAATCCAGTGGGTTGATCAATGTTGGCGTGAAGGCAGTGCGCACGATCTGCAGCGGCCTGCGCCCCGGTGTATTGGATGACCTGGGCCTGGCAGCGGCTATCGAGTGGCAGGCCGGCGAGTTTACCGCCCGCAACGGCATTGTATGTGCAGTAACTGTTCCACCTGTGGATTTACATCTGGATGGCGACCGGGCTACGGCGGCATTTCGAATTTTTCAGGAGTGCCTGACGAATATACTGCGTCATGCGCAGGCAACGTCGGTGCGCGTGGCTCTAGCGCAGGAGGATGGGTCAATTGTTCTTGTTGTGGCCGACGATGGAGTCGGCTTCCGCGTCTCGGATTCATCGAACGCGCATGGATCCCTTGGGCTGCTGGGCATGAAAGAGCGTGCACAGTCCTGTGGCGGCGATGTGCAAATAGCGAGCGCGCCCGGTAAGGGGACCACGGTGACAATCCGCGTACCGAGTGACGCGCCGCGCGCAGAGAGGAGCGTGATATGCACATCCTGATTGCCGATGACCACGCAGTTGTGCGCCGCGGACTACGGGATATCCTGGCCGACGCATTGCCCGATGCGGCCTTCTCTGAGGTCGGCAATGGGGATGAGGTGTTACGCGAGTTGGGGAAGACAACGATATCTCTGCTGGTGCTGGACATAAGTATGCCGGGGCGGAGCGGGGTTGACGTATTGCGGGATGTGAAACATAGCTATCCGCGGCTGCCGGTGATCATACTCAGTGGGCATCCGGAAGAGCAGTACGCAGTGCGCTGCCTAAGGGCCGGCGCGGCGGCGTATATCAATAAAGAAAGCGCATCGGAAGAGCTGGCGGCAGCTACAAAGAAGATTCTGAGCGGCGGGCGATACGTGAGCGCGAGTCTGGCAGAGAAGCTGATTGCGGGCTTGGATGAGGGCGCTGATAAGCCCTTGCACGAGTCACTCTCAGACCGCGAACACGAAGTAATGAAGATGATTGCCGCTGGAGTGCCGTTGACGGAGATTGGCGAAAGGCTGCACGTGAGTGTGAAGACGATCAGCAGCTACAGGGCGCGCATTATGGAGAAGATGCAGATGAAGAGCAATGCGGAGCTTACGCGCTATGCGATGACGAACAGCCTTATCGATTAAGGACTAAAGCCGACGTAGGGGAAACCCTACAAGGGACCCGTACAAACCTTGCAAGAATCACGGACTTTGCTGATTCCGCTAGGTTGGCGACGACGATATTTTAACTACAGGTCGCGCTTTTTTGCCCGGCACGAGGAAACAGACATGAATATCCTGATTGCAGACGATCACGCGAACGTGCGGCGCGGCCTGAGAGAAATACTTTTCGACGCTTTCTCGGGCGCATATTTTTCTGAAGCTGCAAATGGGGATGAGGTAATGATGGAGCTTATCAAGTCTCGCCAGGATGTACTTTTGCTCGACATCAATATGCCGGGTCGCAGCGGGATGGAAGTTCTTAAGGATGTTAGGCTGATTTACCCGCTTCTTCCTGTAATTATGGTGAGCGTTCAGCCTGAGGGCCAATATGCTGCGCGGTGCCTGCTGGCCGGAGCGGCAGCTTACATCAACAAGAACTCCGCCTCAGACGAACTTGCGCCGGCGATTAAGAAACTCATGGACCACGGAACGTACTCTGCATAGCGGCCTACAGCCGGAGTGCTACGTATTAGAAGTTTCACATGAATGCGGACTTGTGCGGCAGTAGCCAGAACAAGATCAATTAGTTTTGCAAACTATAGAAACGCAGGCTGAATGGCTGGGTCCTGAGTGACCGGCGTTCGTTCTGTCTTCTCCTGTACCTTCAATCTCAGTCAATCGAATAAGGGCGTCAAAGACGCCTGCCGACATGCTGAGGCAGACATATGGCAACTTGTTCATTGCGTCAGATATTCCCTACATAAATTGCACGAAAAGCCTACGCCAAGAATAGATTTCGCCGATGTTCGCCAGCTTTGAAACTCCTTATCTTGGATATATCGGGATTGCAAATAGTGACTGCGGTTTATCACTTTGCGCCTACCCTGCAAGATGGAAAGGTTCTGACCATGGCTACTAGCTTCGCTACTGTAACGACCACCGAACGCCGCTTTCCGCTGAATATCCATTTTCCTTTGTCTCCGGTTGCGAATCAGCGGTTGAAGATCGTTGCCAGCCCGGCAGGTACTTTGCCGGTACAGGAGTATCGGGCCGATCTACAGGGTCCACTCGACAAGTACATGCCTGGAAAATCGCGGCGCGAATTCCAGATGGATGAAGCCATTTTTTCGCAGGGCGACCAGGCAAGCGCGGTTTTCTACATTCAGAGCGGCAGTGTAAAGCTGACGGTTGTCTCGTCCAGTGGCAAGGAAGCCACCATTGCGCATCTTCCCGCTGGAAGCTTCTTTGGGGAAGCCTGCATGGCTGGTGAATTGCTCCGTGATGCTTCAGCAAATGCACTCCAACCGAGTACGATCATTCGGATCGACAAGATGGCCATGCAGAATCTGCTTGGGCGCGAGCCGGAGTTTGCCCGCCAGTTTCGGTCGTATCTGCTTGCACGCAACGTCCGCATGCAGGCAGACCTTGTTGATCAATTGTTCAATTCGAGCGAGAAGCGCCTGGCGCGCCTGTTGATGTTAATGGCCAACTTCGGCCAGGAGACAAAGCCTGTGCCAGTAATCGCCAAGATCAGCCAAGAAACACTGGCCGACATGATCGGCACTACCAGGTCGCGTGTCAGCTTTTTTCTCAACCGTTTCCGCTCACTGGGCTACATTGATTACAACTGCGGCGGGATGGTAATCCATAGTTCGCTGATCAACATCGTTCTGCACGATTAGAGCCGACCAGCATTCACGCGTCCTACTGAAGGCGGTGAAAGGTGCCATTTGCTTCCTCCCCGCAGATTAGTTCCTGTCTGCGGTGATCCCTGAGAGAGAAATGACGCCCAGCCATTACGGTTTTGGGGTTGAGTAATTCTGGAACCGCTGTAGGTACTGGCGGGGGAGTTCTTCAACCTTGAATGTGTGCGTGGGTGGAAGGCTCGTGGAGTCTTTTGAGTACAGATGAAGAAACCCCTCACGAGGAGCAACAAGCTCAAGACTCGGCTGAGGGGCGACTTTAATTGGTTGCGGGGGCTCGTAACGCGCTGAGGCGCAAGTTCTCTTTCGCCGTCTGAAGATGCCCGCAATGCCTGCCTGATCTCCCGAAAGGCAACAGCAAAAGCTGCTAAGGGGAGCTTCGCCCCTCGCGCCCGCAAGGGGTGTCCCCAGGCTTCCGCGCTTCGCTTGTGCAGCCCTCCGCTGCGCTGCGTCCTTTCCACTTACCGCTGCGCTCTCGTTTCAAGGATGGGCGATCCCCCTCCCCTTGCAGTTGCTACCCCCCACCTTCGCCAGGAGGCGTTCGGCATTTAGTTAAATGCCGCGAGCCATTCGAGGCAAAAGCCAAGGAGGAAGCACCCATGAGCGTAACCACCGCCGCCAATCCGTCCACCCAGGACCCCAAGCAGCAGAAGCAGACCGCAGGAGAGGCCATTGCGGCCAATGTCCAAGCCCTGATCGAGCAGTTGGAACAGGGCCACAGCGAAACCCTCACCGCATACCTCACGGCGATGGGCCGGTTTCACAACTACAGTTTCGGGAATATTTTGGAAATCGCGCGGCAGAAGCCGGACGCAACCCGCGTTGCCGGGTTCCACGCATGGAAGCAGTTTGGCCGCCGTGTAAAGAATGGAGAGCGCGGTATTCGCATCCTTGCTCCGGTTATCGGCGCTCGCCGCAAGCAGGACGCAGACGCCGAGGACGACAACCAGCCCCAAAGGAAGGCGGTACTGGTTGGCTTCCGTTCCGCTTATGTCTTTGACGTGAGCCAGACGGAGGGTGAAGAACTTCCCGAACTCACCGAACGTATCACCGGCAGCGTGGGCGCATACCGGGAGCGGCTGGTCGATTTCGTCAATGCCCAGGGCATCGAGCTTGAGTTTAACGAGGGCATTGCCCCAGCCCTTGGCGTCAGCTACGGCGGCAAGATCGCACTCTTGCCAGGCCAATCCGCGCCGGAGGAGTTCTTGACGCTAGTGCATGAACTCTCGCACGAAATGTTGCACAAGGCCGACCGCCGCACAGCGACAAGCAAAACTGTACGCGAGACGGAGGCCGAGGCGATAGCCTTTGTGGTGGCCCAAACCATTGGCCTCAGCACAGGCCGGGCATCCGCCGACTACATCCACCTGTACCACGGAGACGCCGCCCTTCTGGCCAAGAGCTTGGAGGCGATACAGCAGACCTCTGCCGCTATCCTCTCCGCTCTGGAGTTGCCAGCGGAAACAAACCGCGAAGCTGAGCTTGAGTTGCGGCAAGCCAGTTAATCCCTATCTTTCCCGGCGAACGGCGTCACGCCATTCGCCGGGACATAGACAGGCGCGCGGTCGCGCATGGAGAGTGGGGGCGTAGTCGAAGGGAATCCGCTTTCGCAGAGGCGGGAGCCGGTCACACACCTTCCCGGTTAGAATCGTTCAGTGCGAGATCGGTACGCATAGGGTGGCACGCCTTGCGCTTCCCTTTGAAACGGCGGCGGGATGGAACAACAGGCCGCGCGAGAACGATTCTTCCAGACTTTATTCTTCCTCTCCACCCTGCTCTCTTGTCCATTCCACAAGTTTTTGTTGCAGTTCTTCTTTGCTTGGCAGGTAGAGCTGGTATTCGCGGGCGTGAATGTTGGCGTCTTTGGGAAGGGTAATCTCGACCAGGGCGGAGTTCTTTTTCTTGCAGAGCACGATGCCGATGGTGTGGTTCTCCGCCTCCGTTCTGACGTGCCGGTCGAAGTAGTTGACGTACATCTGCATCTGGCCGAGGTCCTGATGCGAGAGCTTGCCAATCTTGAGGTCGATGAGTACATAGGCCCGCAGCAGCCGGTTATAAAACACGAGATCGACGAAGAAATGTTCTTCGTCGAAGGTGAACCGCTTTTGCCTTGCTTCAAAGAGGAAGCCCTTGCCCAGTTCAAGCAGGAACTTTTCAATGTGGGTAACGATGGCCGATTCCAGATCGGACTCGGAGTAGCGAGCCTTTTCTTCCAGGCCGAGGAACTCCAGCACGTAGGGTTCCTTGAAGAGGTCCTGCGGCCTCGCGACCAACTGGCCCTGCCGCGCAAGGTCACGGATACCTTGCTTGTCACGACTCAGGGCCAGCCGCTCATAGAGACCGGCATCGAATTGGCGCCGGAGCTCGCGCAGAGTCCAACCCTGCTGGGCAGCCTCAATCTCGTAGAAGTCGCGCTCCTCCGGCTTGAGCCCGATCAGGAAGACGTAGTGCGACCAACTCAAAACAAATGGCTTATTTGCCGTCTTCGCCGAGGTCTGCAATTCACCAGACAGTGTCTGGGGAATTGGGATATGCGCAGAAATCCCAGACACTGTCTGGGAAATTGGGAAAGCTGGGAATTGTCCAGACGCTGTTTGCAAAATTGGCGCAACGCGCCCCGGATAGGCGAGGAAAAAGCGGCGCATATATTCAAGATTGCTTCTGGAAAAGCCATTACCGAACTCGCCTGTCAGCCGCGCAGCCAAATCCAGCAGAATTTCTTTTCCATACTGTGCGCGATCCGCGCCTTGCTGTTCCTGCTCGACGATGCGCCGGCCAATCTCATAGTTCGTATAGACCTGCAGCAAGTCCACGCCCCGTGCGGCACTCTGGCGAGCCGACAATACCAGGCTACGGATGCCGTCATAAAGCGGATTGGAATCCTGGCGCTTACTCATAGCAACCCCCGAATGCCCTGCAAGATTTCGGCGCTCCCGGCATCGAGCGTGGATTTCTTGCGGTTGGTGGACTACGCATAGGATACCCCGGCGAGAAGATCGGAGAGGCGCAGCTCAACTTCACGGCCCTGGCCGAGCTTTCCACGCGTCAGATTGCGGAGACGGAGGCGGCGGCGGGCTTACTGCTGCCGCGCTAGGAGGGTGTGTCGCCGTCCTGATCGTCGAGCGGCCCGCTCTTGTTTGCATATCGGATGGGATTAGCAGCGCCGCGCTTCCGCATGGTGTCGGGAAGACGGCAGCGCTTATAAAGACTGGCTATATCTTCGGGAGCCTCGTGACCTACAAACCCCCACCGACGACCTTTCCAGTCTGGCCAATCTGGTGCGATGCCGGGGAAATTCTCGGCGGTTGCCTCAAGCCATTTTTCTGCGACGAACACGTCGATGATCAGCCCTCGGTCAACCGCCAAGACATACTCGGTTTTCTCCGCCCTTTTAGGGTCTAGCACCCAAGCGTAGCGAACGGCCTCATAGCTGCCCTTCTCGGCTACTGACTGCCCTACATTGATAAGTATTGCACTATGGCGAAAGACGGCTTCTCTCGCCTCGTAGCGCTCAATGATCTGTCTTGCGTGCATGAGACCATACGCGTCAGATCCTTGACCACTAACTAAATTGCTGGCCTCTGGGTAAGCGTCTATCAACGCTGCCTCAACCTCTAATGCAGTCTTCTCATCCATCCCGTGCCGATGGATGACGTGTGTCACTTCAAAGCCGTCGCGGCGGATGTCCCGAATTCGCTGAATCTTCTCCGACAGAGCGTTGGCATTGGCGTCTGCACCAAGCTCGCCCTTAACGTGCGCGAAAACGCGGTTACCGATGCCTTTGCCGACATAGAACGTCTCTCCCTTGCGTGGGTCGATTAGACGGTAGACGTAATATCCGAGCTTCTGTGCGACCGTCGTTGAAAACTCGATTTGCTCGGCCATGAGGTCAGTCCCCCAAGTTCTTCGGTTTAGGCATGAGAACAAGTTTAACGGCAAAGCTGCGGCGCAGGCAAAGGGCGCAAAGGACCCTTTATGAGACGCGCCGGGGCGTTCGTTAGTTTTCGGGTCCTGATGCTGCGGGCGTAGGCGTTTGCTCTACGGTCGCGTCTTTCGCGGAGCGGTCACGCCAGATGATAAAAAGAGGACGAGAAGCCTTACCGCAGAGAAATTCCCGGAGTGTCTTCCTACGCTTCGGCCTACGCTTCGGCGGGTAGTCCGTCCAACTCGTCTCATCGCCGGAGTAGTACACACAACCCTTAAAGTCGCTTCGCGTGCGGTACAAGCTAAAAGCAAACACCGCCGTTAGTAACAACGCTATCAAACCAAGGAAACAGGGGTGACTGTCGAGGTAATCCGCAGCAGCTTTCGGAATCACACCGGCAAACACACCGGCAATCATAACTGCTGCCCACCCGAACGTTAGGAGGAGCAGCAAACGTTGGTTGATCCGGCTGACAGAGAACTGCGGGTCATCATGGCACAGGATTACATGGGTGAGCCGCTTCTTCGTCACGTCCTCCAATAGATCAACGTGCGCCTCCCAGTTCTCTTGCCAGAATTTTGAGCCACGAGCGGTGAGGTATCCAGCAAAGGCGGTGATTACGCCAATCGGTGCCGGGATTAGTAACCGGCCCAAGGGCAGTTGTCCTAGAGGGCCGATGTTACCGTCTTTGAAAAGAAGTCCAAGTGTCGTAAACGCGATGAGCTGAAAAGCCCAGAAATAGGTCGCCCGTTTCCAATACAACTCGATCTCGAATTGGCGGATGTCGTGCGCAAGCTTGCGAGCAGCTTCGAGCTTGCATTCCTCCGTTATCCCAATTCCGAGAGCCTGGAAATAATGCTTGCGAAAACTCATTTTGTCGTCCATGCGTTACCCCCAAATTCTTAGACAGTACAGAGGGAGAACTTATTGAGGCTTCGCGCTGCCGCCGACTGTCAGATTATTGTGCACCGCTACCACGCCCGGCACTTGGCTGGTGATTTCCCCGGCCAGCTCGCGGGAAGGCTCGTCTACCACGTTTCCGGAGAGGGTGACCTCGCGATGAAGAGAAACCAGAGTTATGGTGGCGCTTCTTAGCGCCTTGGAAGTGCTTAAGGCTTTCCGCACGTCACGCTCTACCTCGCCGTCCACGGGGTACGGTTTGTTTCTGTTCTCAGGGAGCGAGTCCACTTCGTTCATTGCACGCATAATCTTATCGGGTGTTGGAGGTGCTTCGGATTCTTGGGGTGCTTGAGGCGTTGAAGGTACTTGGTTTTCTTGGGGTGCTTGAGCAGATGTAGGAGGCGTTTGGGTTTCTTGAGGCGCAGGAGGCTCTGACTGCGGCTCTAAAGTACAGTCATCCAAAGCCGGGACTCCGATTTGTTGCCCCATGAACGCAGGCATGATGTTAAAGTCCAACGAGCTTGCATACGTCCCGTGCGCCAGTAGGGAACTCTTATAGTGATATAGGTGCTTCGCGACCTGTGCCTCTTCCAAGCTCATGTTGCACACCAAATAACTGATTTGATTGGTGTTCTCATCTTGCAACACCACAGAGAACCGGCAATAGTCTCTAGGGTCCGCTTCTCCGTGTTGAACCCTCACCGTTCCACCGTACAACAGGACCGAGCACGGGTCCATCTGATTGGGCGGTGCCCACCCGCCTGAAACGTGGGGCTGAAGGTAGAATCCTCTGGCAGAGAGATCGGTTCCTGTCGGGATATTGTTCATGTGGGCGCTGATTTGCGCGACGGTGTAAATATGGCGTGCTGGGGCGGGTACATCATTTCTGACATCTGAGATAGATGGGCTATTGTCGATATACGCTGCCGCTGAGTCGCTACGCTTCCCCGTGTGCGTGAAGATGCCGAACATGGCCGCGAGTATCAATATGAAAACGATGGTCAAAGCACCTCTGGCACCTCTGGCGGCTGAGCTCGTCAAGCCACACGTGATGCAGCGTAGCGGGTAAAACGGAATCGCCAGCAGCCAAAGGCCCCCGGTTATCAGCACCATGAAGAACGTACCAAAGCCGAGATTCCTCTTGAATCCGGTCAACTTGCCGCAGTTCGGGCATTGAATCATCTGCATGGGTATACCTCGGGTGAGGAAAATGCCTGGACAAAAATTGTTGCACCGGAGCGATTGGATTGTAAACCAAGAGGTGTCCATTCACGGAACGGGGAAAATCGTACGCTAAGGCAGGGGTTCTAAGCCCCAATTCTTTGACTAGAGGCCCAAACCAACATCCAAGCTCTGTTCTTGGTCCGGCGCGATCTCCCGCAGCGGCGTGACTGCCTGCTCCTGCTTCATCTCCGGCACATGGGCGCTGCTGTGCGATACATCATGCCCCAGCGCCGCGCCCAGGCGGTTGGCCCAGCTCTGCCAAGGAGAAGATGTAGTTGCACGACGTCTGGATTTTCAGGCCTGGGAGACCACGAACCTCAATGATCCGGATTCCCTGTCAATTCCTCATGTTGATTATCCGTGAGTTCTACTCTGTCTGCCATTGAAAGCACCGCCATGTATGGTCAGCGCTCGATAGCTGCTTCGCAGCTTTTTAAGGGTGACACGTCACCCCTGAAAGGGTGCTGTGGGGGAACCTTCGAGGTTCCCCCACAGGATGCGATTCCCACAGATATTTAATGCTGGCCTGCAATTTTCTTCTTATGTAGACGTTCCCCTCCAGCAACCGTACGCAGTACGGTTGAGCCACTATGCAACGACCTCAGCTATCAAAGTCCGTAGGCACCAAACTCTCGGAAGCGCAACACGACGCCTTTGTGGCGCGGGCGCGGGCGCAGGGGCTTTCTGCCTCCGAGCTAAACCGGCAAATCATCCTCTCCTATTTGAGCGGCACTGACACAAGCCAACAAATCCGGGTGCTGCTCGCGGAGCTGCTATCCCAGGGGACAGTCAACCGCAACATCCTGTTCTTGATTGCAAACGGCGAGTCGGTAACGGCAGAGCAGATGCAGGAGCTGATTGCACGTGCGGACAGCAACAAAGCGCTCCGGGCGCGGGAGATGCTGTCGCCGGCAGTTCCGCAGGCGATGCCAACGGCGAAGTTGACCACCAAGACAGAAGTGGAGGCGGAGAGATGCGCATGACGGAGTGGGGACGTAAGGAGGATCTGAGTTGGCCGAGCCGGGGACCGGTGTTGACGTGGGGGGCGTTCTTCGTTGCGCTGCTGTTCTTGTTTGGCGGTATGGCTTGGCAGTACGCGCAGGAGTGGTCGTTCGCGGAACGGGAGTATCTGGGCAACTACATGTTGGCCTCGACGATGGGGCGGCTGCGGGACCAAGGACACTATCGCCTGCTGACCTATGTGGACAGGAAAGGCAGCCACTACATCGCTATTGGAGACGAGATCGAGCGGGTCAAGATGGCGGATGGACAGTCCGGCTACCGGCTGACTGAGGCGGGCATTCGGGCCGGAGCAGTGCGGCTGGAGTGGCAAGACGGCGTGTTCTCGAATGCATGGATGCGGACGAGGTTAGGCCATGTGGTCTATCAAGACCGGACAGTGTGGAGCTACATTGAGAGACCGTTCTATGGATCGCTGACCATCCTCGCCGTGCTGCTGTACTTCGCGCTACCGAGGGATTACAAGCGCGCGCTTGAGTTCAAGCACGGGCGGCGGTTGCGTGGGCCGGAGCTGGTCACGACGGCGGAGTTCAACCGGCGGTTTGGGCAGTGGCGATGGTTGAAGAGACACTTGCCAGACGGGCTGGGCATCATCAACGAGGAGCAAAGCTGGCTGGAGCGTACGTTCGATCACATCTGGAGCCGTTGGGTACGCATCCCGCGCGCCGTCGAGAGTCACCACATGCTGCTGATGGGCGACACGGGCAGCGGCAAAAGCGCGATCATCCGGCAAGTGTTGATACAAATCGCGGAGCGAGGCGAGACGGCAATCGTGTACGATCCTGCGCTGGAGTACCTGCCGCAGTTCTATGATGCGCGGCGCGGCGACGTAATCTTGAACCCTTTAGATGCACGTTGCCCGTACTGGACGCCGGGAGACGAGGTGCCGCACCCGGCCGAAGCTCTTACTTTAGCCGCGAGCTTGTTCCCCGACCAGGGCAGGGAGAATCGCTTCTTCGTAGAATCGCCGCGAAGAATCTTCGCTCATCTCCTGAATTTGAAGCCCACACCGGAGGAACTGACGGCGTGGATGTCGAATCCCGAGGAAATCGATAAGCGGGTGCGGGGAACAGAGATGGCGGCGATGATCGACCCACATGCCGGGCCACAGCGGAGCGGTGTGCTTGGTTCGTTGGGGATGATCGTCGATGCGCTCAGGCTGTTGCCGCGCGAGGCCGAAACGAAGCAACGCTGGAGTACAGTGGCGTGGGCAAAGGAGCGCAAGGGGTGGATCTTCATTACATCCAAGCCGACAATGCGCGAGCGGCTACGTCCTCTCATCAGCCTATGGTTGGACTTGCTCGTATTACGCCTGATGAATGAAGGCGAAACAGGCGTGCGGAAGACATGGTTTGTCCTGGACGAGTTGGCGAGCCTGCAACGGCTACCGCAACTCTCGACAGTCATCACGGAAAATAGAAAATCTAATAATCCGCTGATCCTTGGCTTCCAAGGCAAGGCGCAGATCGAAGCGCTCTACGGACATGTCTCCGAGGCAATGCTCTCTCAGCCAGCAACCAAGATATTTCTAAAAACGAGCGAACCGAATGCGGCGGAGTGGATATCCAAAGCCATCGGGAACATCAAGATCGAACGCTACCGGGAGACGCGGACACATGCGCAGTCCCCGCAAGTGCGCGAGTCGGAGAGCCAGCAGCGAGACATTATGGAGGAGCCACTGATCATGGCGAGCGAGATCGGAGGGCTTGATCCCTTGCATGGGTACCTGAAGCATGGCAACTATGTTGTGCGGCTGCGTACCTCTTACTTGCAACTCGCGGCACGGCATGAGAAGTTCATCGCGCGAAAGATCGATCCGGCAGGTGGCGGTCCGGAGAACAACGGCGGCGGTGTTGCGCGTCCGCCCGCTCCGCCGAACACTACGTCGGGCCAGCAGTTGGAGCCGAAACCAGCAGCGCAGCAACAACACTTTTTCGAGTAAGCGGCGATGATTACACTCTCGAAGCCGATCAGCGCGAGCCAGGCGCAGGCGTATCACAGGTCCGAGTTCTCAAATGCGCGGGAGAACTACTACACCGAGGGCGAACGGGTGCGCGGCGAGTGGCAGGGTAAGCTCGCCGAGCACTTCGGACTTCGCGGCGAAGTGAACGAGCAGCAGTTCGCGCGCCTGTCTGAGGGGCAGCATCCAGAGACGGGCGAGCAGTTGGTCCGGTATCAGACGGCGCGCGAGTACGTGAATAACCAAGGCGATACCGTTCACACGATGGAGCACCGGGCCGGGTGGGACGCGACCTTTAGCGCGCCAAAATCGGTTTCCCTGACTGCGCTTGTCGGCGGCGACGGGCGCGTGCAGGAAGCGCACCGGGAGAGTGTGCGATTTGCACTCGATGAGATGGAGAAACATGTGCAGGCGCGGATCGGTGGCAATGTCCCCGCCGAGACCACCGGCGCGTGGGCGGTTGCCAAGTTCGAACACGATAGCAGCCGCCCAGTGGACGGGTATGCAGCGCCGCAGTTGCACACGCATGCGGTGGTCTTCAATATGACCGAGACAGCGGACGGGAACACGCGGGCGTTGCAGCCGCAAGAGCTTTACAGAACGCAGCAGTATGCAACGGCGGTCTACCGTTCGGAATTGGCCGCGCGGTTGCAGCAGTTGGGTTACGAGATCGAGCGGGGCGAGCACGGGCAGCCGGAGATCAAGGGCTACACACGGGAGTATCTGGAGGCATCGAGTCCGCGGCGGCAGCAGATCAAGGAACAGCTTGAGAAGCAAGGGCGCTCCGGGGCCGGTGCGGCGCAGATCGCCGCGCATCAGACACGCGAAGCGAAGCAAGAGCTCTCGCGGAGCCAAGTCCTCGCCCAGCATCGGCAGATGGCCGCATCGCATGGACATCAGCCGCAGCATGTGACCGAGGAAGCGGCGCGGCGCGAGGGCATGGAACTTCAACCGGAAGAGTCGCGGCGAGTGGCGCAGGGTGCCGTGACCTATGCGCGCGAGCGCGGCATGGAACGCGAGGCAGTGGTCGATGAGCGTGCGCTTTTGCGTGACGCTCTCAAGCATGGCATGGGCGGGACGCGCTTGCCAGAGGTTCGGGCCGAGTTCGAGCGGCGTGTCGCATCGAGCGAGCTGATCGAAGTCGAGCGCAGGCCAGGAGTGGCAGGGCGCGCGTTTACCTCCGCCGAGATGCAGGGTTACGAGCGTGAGATCATCGAGCGGATGCGCGCGAGCCAGGGCAACCGCGAGGTGTTGGCGGATGGAGCAACGCGGCAGTGGACGGCGGAACGGCATCCGCATCTGAGCCCAAATCAAAAGAACGCTGTCGAAGACGTTCTGACGAGCCGCGATCAAATGATGGCGCTCGAAGGCGTGGCCGGAGCTGGAAAGACTACTTCTTTAGCCGCGATCCGAGAGGCCGCCGAGAGTGCCGGTTATGAGGTTAAAGGGCTTGCGCCGACTTCTCGCGCGGCACAAAAGCTGGGCGAGGCAGGCATGGAGACGGAGACCTTACAGCGGCACCTGACACGCGGCGAGCGAGCGGACGATGGGCAGAAGCAGCTCTATGTAATCGATGAATCGAGCATGGTAAGCACGAAGCAGATGCACGCGTTCATCGAGCGGCTAAAGGAAAATGACCGGGTTTTGTTCGTTGGCGACATTCGACAACATGAAGCGGTAGAGGCGGGCAGGCCTTACGCGCAGTTGCAGGATGCTGGACTGCGGACAGCACGGTTGGATGACATCATCCGCCAGAAAGACCCGGAACTGAAAGAGGTCGTGGAACAGCTTGCACGCGGCGAGGTGAAAGAGGCTATTGCCAACCTCAGCGGTCAGGGCCGGGTGCATGAGATCGGCGACCGCGACGAGCGCATCCGGGAAATCGCCCGTGAGTATGTGCGCCAGCCGGAGAACACTCTGGTCATCTCGCCGGACAACCAATCCCGCCAGGAGATCAACGAGCACATCCATCATGCAATGCAGGAGGCGGGCCAGGTCAAAGATGAGGAGCACACAGTGCGTGTGCTGAATGCACGTCAGGACCTTACAGGCATAGACCGGCAGTGGGCGCAAAACTACGAGCCGGGTGACATCGTGCGTTACACGAAGGGCAGCAAAACGCATGGCTTCGAGGCCGGAGAGTACGCGTGCGTTGCGCGCGTGGACCACGCAGAGAACGTCGTCACGGTGGAGCGCAAGAGCGGCGAGGAAGTGAGCTATGATCCACGGCGACAGCAGGGCGTAACGGTATACCGGGAAGCAGAGCATCCGTTCGCCGAGGGTGACCGTGTGCAGTTCACTGCCCCGTATCATCCTCTGGAACTCGCCAATCGTGAGCTGGGAACAGTCGGGCAGATCGACAGCGACGGCAATCTGAAACTATGCATGGATTCAGGCCGGGAGGTTGAGTTCAACGTGCGGCAGCATCCGCATCTGGACTATGGCTATGCGGTGACCAGCCACAGCAGCCAGGGTCAAACAGCCGACCGTGTGCTGATCAACGTAGATTCGGAGGAAGCCCACAGCCAGCTTCTCAATAGGCGAATGGCGTATGTCTCCGTGTCCCGTGCCAGTCACGATGTCCAAATCTACACGAATGATGCGGAAACACTTGGCCATGAACTTAGCCGAGACGTATCGCACTCGACTGCAATCGGCCACGAGTTGGAGGCTCCGAATGACGACACAGCAGTAACGCATGAAGTATCAGAGGGGTTAGGCATAAGCGTCTGAGGGGCTTCTGCCAAACCCAAGATCAACCTATCCGGCACATCCATCACTGTCCGGCAACCGCTAGGCGCGTTTACGCCTCCGGGGAATCGTGCATGACAGTGCCCTCAGATCGAGACAAGACCCCTGCACCCATTCCAAAATCGGATCAACCGAGTGCCGCTTCGGTGAATGGCAAGGCGCTTATGCGCCCTATGCCCAGGGGCGTGGAAAAATGTACGTGCAAACGGGCTACAATTTCTCCAGAGGTTCGGGACTGGCTGGAATGCGTAATTCTGCCAATCCTGAAAAGGGAGATTTTCGGTGAGTGAACGTTACGCCATCTATGCAAGGTACAGTTCCGACCAGCAAAGCCCCACATCTCTCGAAGATCAGGCGCGCAAGTGCCGGGAGTTCGCTCGCAGCCAGGGATGGATAGAGGCTTGCGTCTACGAGGATGCAGCGAACTCTGGATTCGGCGCGGACCGGAAAAATTTTCAACGTCTCCTGGCGGATGCCCAGCGCGAGGATAGACCGTATTCGATCATTTTGGTGGATGATACCAGTCGTCTCAGCCGAAACCTCAGCGATGTGTTGGCCCTGTACCATCAACTGTCCTTTCGGGGAGTTCGCGTCATTGCTGTCTCTCAGGGCATCGACTCTCGCGATGAGCAAAGTGAATTGCTCTTCACCTTCCACGGGATGGTAGACGGGCTGTATGTCAAGGAGCTTGCCAAGAAGACGCTTCGCGGACTCGAAGGTAAGGCGCTCCAAGGACTGAGTACCGGAGGCCGCTGCTTTGGATACGAGGCTGGATCGCGTTGGACTATTGATGAGGCTGAGGCTGCGGTTGTCCGTGAAATCTTTGAATTGAGTGCAAGCGGCTACAGCCTCAAGCGAATTGCGGCATTATTGAATGAACGCGGAACTCCTCCGCCTCGGAAGCGTGCCGACCGCCTCAATGCAACTTGGGCCCCGACTTGCATTCGAGCCATGTTGCGCAACGAAATCTATATCGGACGGAAAATCTGGAATCAACGGAAGTTCGTCAAGCGTCCGGGCACAAACAAGCGCGTCTCCCGTCCCCAGCCCAGGAATGAATGGACGATCACCGAAGTACCCGAACTCCGCATTGTCTCCGATGAACTCTGGGTTCGCGTACAGAATCGCCAGCAAACATTGATGAAGAAGTATGCCGGGAGCGGGCGAGTCTCGCGCGCAGCACACTCTCCCTACCTTTTGAGTGGTTTCCTGGTTTGCAGTGTGTGCGGTGCTCGCCTCATCGTCATTTCCGGAACCGGGAAGTACGCAACCTACGGTTGCTCCCATGCTTTCAATCGCGGCGCTTGCAGCAACCGTGCGCGCATCAGGGTTGCGCGGATAGAAGAGATGCTCTTCCGCCGTCTTCAAGAGGCATTTCAAACGCCAGAAGTGATCGACTCCCTGGTCGATGCCCTTCTCTCCATCCAGAAGAAGCAGCGAATCGGCATGGAAATCCCGAAGCGCATCAAGGAGTTGGAGGCGCAAATAGAGAATCTGGTAGGGGCCATAGCACAGGTAGGAAATTCTGAGACCCTAACGGACGGCATTCGCAAACGGGAGTCAGAATTGCGCGAATTGCGCGTCCAGCAAAAGGGACAGAAGGTGCTCACCCCGGACGATATTCGAGCCATGGTTCGGAGCGCGCTGGAAGACATTCCCGCACTGCTCCATAAAGACCCACTGAGAGCTAAGGCAAAGTTGGCTGAGCATGTCGATCTCATCACCATGAAGCCTCAACCCGATGATTCCTATGTGGTTGAGGGGGAATGGGATTTGCTTGGCAACAGAACTGCGCCAGAGATGGTTGCGGGGGCTGGATTTGAACCAGCGACCTTTGGGTTATGAGCCCAACGAGCTACCGGGCTGCTCCACCCCGCAGATTCAGTTTATCAACACCACCCCCGAGGGTCAATTAATGCCAATTCCCTCAGCAAACAGAGAGATCGGCCAATCCGGTACACTGGCGGGAACCACGCAATTGCGCCAGGCATCGCAGCAAGCTGCCGCGCTGAGGAACCCTGATCATGTCTCACCTCTACGTCGCTGTATTGGCAGTGATTGTTGTAGCGCTGCTCTCGGTTGCGCTTTATCGTAGCTCTCAGGTGAAGTCGAAGGCCGATTACCTGGTTGCCGGGCGGTCGCTTCCGGCTTTTGTCCTCGTGCTGACTTTGCTTACTTCGTGGATCGGCGCAGGATCGCTGTTTGCCGGGGCAGAGAATGCTTACCGCAATGGCTTTGCCGCGCTGTGGATGCCGGCAGGCGGGTGGCTGGGTCTTTTGCTCATCTACTTCATTGCGCCTCGCGCGCGACGGTTTGCACAATTCACGCTGCCCGACCTGCTTGAGGCTCGCTACAACCAGACGGCGCGCGTGCTGGGCACGATCGCCATTCTGTTTGCCTATGTGGGCATTACCAGCTACCAGTTCAAGGGCGGCGGCAACGTGCTGCACCTTATCTTTCCCGATGCCATTACGCCGGAGCTTGGCACGTATCTCATCGCTGCCTTTGTCATTGTGACTACGGCGTTGGCCGGCATGTCTTCAGTGGCTTATATGGATGTGGCCATCGGTTCGCTGGTTACGGTGATCTGCGTGATCGCCGCGCCGTTGCTGTTCTTCAAGGCCGGCGGGTGGGCAGGGCTCCACTCGGTGTTGCCACCTACGCACTTTGAAGTGCTGGGGAACCTCACGCTCGTGCGCGCCCTTGAGTTTCTGGTGCCGACGTTGCTGCTGATGCTCGGCAACCAGGTGATGTATCAGAAGTTCTTCTCGGCAAAGACGGAGAGGGACGCCCGCATCTCCGTGATCGGATGGATAGTGGGCACGGTGGTGCTTGAGACGCTGATTGTCGCCATTGCCGTGATCGGTTCGGCGCTTTACCCGACGGGCGAGGTGGCTGCGCAACCCTACGAGATCATTCCCTACACCGCGCGGCACGGACTGCCTGCGGTGATGGGGGCGCTGCTGCTGGGCGCGGTGTTTGCCAAGGTGATCTCTACGGCTTCGAACTATCTGTTCTCCCCGGCTACGAATCTGGTGGAGGACGTATTTGTGCGCTACATCTCGCCGGGGGCATCGAACAAGCGCGTTCTGATTGTGTCGCGGCTGGCGGTGGTGCTGCTTGGCATCTGGGCTCTGTACCAAGCCATCTATGCGCCGAGCATTCTGGCCAAGATGCTCTACGCTTACACGATCTACTCGGCGGCGCTGACGCCGGTGGTTCTGGCGGCGTTCTATTCAAAGCGGGTAACGGCGTGGGGCGCGGTGGCGGCGATTGCTACCGGCACGGTGGTGACGCTGGCTTGGGACTTGCCGGGAGTGCGTGGGGTGTTTCCGGCGATTCTGGCGGATCGAGATGCGATTTTTCCGGCGCTGTTTGCGGCGGTGGCGGCGATGGTTTTGGTGAGCCTGGTGACGCCCGCTCCAGATGCGAAGCACCTGGCCAAGTTTGCGGATTAGGTACCTAAAGCGTGCAGAATTATGCCGGAAAATGGCGGAATATGCAGAAATTTGTCATAAAAGTGCAAAAAATGGCCAAAAACGGCCATTTTCCGTCTGACGATTCTTGATATTTCTTCGATTTTAAGTTGTTTAGATTCAATGTGTTGCGGTGGATTTTTCCGGGGTTCTCACTGTGGTACTGGAGATGTACGGATAGGGTCAATATGGCGGTAAGGGATTGAAATAGAAGCCTTTTAAGGCGACGTACTGACGTACTGAAAAGTCTTTTTGAGGCAATTACGGGAGAGCTTGAGGGTCTCGCTTTCTGAGCAGAGCGGGCGAGGCACGGGATTGGGTAGAGGGGTTGCATGGTTCCAGTGTGCGCTTGTTGGGGGTAATTATCTGCAAAACGGGGCCAGAAAACAGAGATCAGGGGTCAGAGATCAGTTTTTTATAG
>Ga0364874_10291_pt1 | contig 28674 bp, 25 predicted proteins | sample ExccelAu500001D4_2_FD_206922 | JGI IMG/M metagenome (GOLD analysis project Ga0364874, IMG submission 206922) | Enriched cells from Trout Bog Lake Hypolimnion, Wisconsin, USA - BchlTB.Aug07.5000.01.D4 | ecosystem: Environmental > Aquatic > Freshwater > Lake > Hypolimnion/Profundal zone | place... | reverse complement strand
CGTCGACCATTCCGGTGAGGTCTTTTTTGCTGAGCTTGCCGTAGGCGGGGAAAGCGGCGAGGCGGAAGTACCAGGAGCCGTCTTCGGTTTGATAAGCAGCGCCGTTTTCAGCGAGTCGCTGGATGAGCTGGACCATCTTGTCGATGTGCTCGGTGGCGCGGGCGATGATCTCAGGATGCTGAACGCGGAGGGCGTCGAGATCTTCAAAGAAAGCTTTTTCGAAGCGGGCGGTGTACTGGCCGATGGGCTGATTGAGGGCTGCGGCGTTGCGGATGATCTTGTCGTCGACGTCGGTGATGTTCATGACGTGGCGCACAGGTATGCCAAGGAGCTTGAGAGTGCGGCGCAGGACATCGACCTCGAGGAAGGTGCGGAAGTTTCCGATGTGGCCGTAGTCGTAGACGGTGGGCCCGCAGGCGTAGATGCCGAGCGGCTTGCCGGCTTCAGGGGCGAGGGTTTGGACCTTGCCGGTAAGTGTGTTGAATAGATTCAGGTTCATTGTCATCCGTGGCATAAGTGCTGCCAGAAGTGATTTTATCAGTGCGGCGGAAGCGGGGCTGGGATAAGTGGCCGCGGCCGGGGATTGCGGAGATTTGGGATGGAAGCCGCATGGGATGAACCATTTGAGTCATTAACCAGAGGGTGTAGGCATATATAGATGGAGGTTCCGGGCGAAATGCATGCGCTTTAGACTTGAAGAGCATAAGGAGCTAAGCTCGTGAAAATAGCGATTCGACTTTACACGACGGTCATGTTGATGGCGTGCGTAGTTGCGCTGACTGGATGCGGCAAGAAGGCCGAGACCGAGCCTGCGCCGGCCGCTGTCGCGCCGCCGGTTGCAGCCGTCGCTCCCACGGCACACATCAGTGCGACGCCAACGTCGATCCATGCCGGTGACTCGATTGAGCTGACGTGGACGACGACGGATGCGAACAACGTGAGCATTCAGGGAATCGGGACCGTGGCGCCAACGGGCAAGAAGACGATATCGATTGAAGCGTCGATGACGTTCCGGCTTATTGCGAAGGGTGATGGCGGCACGAGCCAGGATTCAGTGACGATCACGGTGAATGCGGCCAAAGAGCCCGAGCCGGAGCCGTTGGTGGAGCAGAAGCCGGTGGTCACAGTTTCAGATGATGAGCTTTTCAAAGCCAATGTAGAAGACGTTTTTTTTGCGTTTGACGATTACAGCCTGACGGATGAAGCAAAGGCTACGCTGGCGAAGAATGCAGACTTTTTGGCGCGGCATCCTGATTTTCCGATCTTTATCGGCGGGTACTGCGATGAGCGTGGATCAGTGGAGTACAACCTAGCGCTGGGCGAGTATCGCGCGGAGGCTGCGCGCAACGCATTGGTAACAGGCGGCGTATGGATCAAGCGCATCAACATCATGAGTTTCGGCAAGGAAAGACCGTTCTGCAACCAATCCAATGAGGAGTGCTGGGCGAAGAACCGGCGCGGTCACATTACGCCGCAAAAGCAGTAGGAATGAATTTTTTGTCATTTGGCCGGCAGGGGATGAACGTTTTCAGCAGTTGTTGCGTCCAATAAAGCAGAGCAAAGAATCTGTACGGCTTTCAATCGCGGTTGTCCTTGTGAGGGGCGACCGCGATTTTTTCGTTTTGGGATGACAAACGGGACGGCCGCTTCGTGAATCCGCACTTTCAAGGGATAATAAAAGAACGATGGCGAATCAGCTGTGGGTTCCTGAGAGTTGGGCGCAAAGGCTTGCTGAGCTGGAAGCGCATTCCGGCGAGCTGAAAGAGGCTCCGCTGCGGCGCGATGTGCGCTCGCTGGGAACGCTGCTGGGCGAAGTGCTGCGCGAGCAGGAGGGCGACGAGCTTTATCAGCTTGTAGAGGCACTGCGCCAAGCTTCGATCCGCAGCCGCGAAGCCAACAGCCAACAGGAAGCGACACGGCAGGCCGACGAAGCATTTGCGCTTCTGCATCAGCAACCCGTGGCGAGTGCGCTGCCGCTGACGCGCGCATTTGCTTTTTACTTTGAGCTGATCAACCTGGCTGAGAGCAACCACAGGAAGCGGCGCCGTCTTGGATTGCAACTGAGCGGCGAGGCGGAGCACCAGCGCGGTTCGCTGGCAGGAACGCTACTGGAGATGAACCGTGTTGGAATCACGGCCGCTGAGGCGCTGGATTGGCTGCGGCGGGTGCTGGTGGTTCCGGTGTTTACTGCGCACCCGACGGAGATTGCGCGGCGATCGGTGATGTTCAAGCGGCGGCGGATTGGCGAGTTGCTGGCGGAGCTGGACCGGATACCGATCCCTGAGGCGGATATTGAGCGGCTGGTTGATGCGGTGCGGGCGGAGATCACTTCACTGTGGCAGACGGACGAGGTGCGGTCGCGCCGGCCGACGGTGCATGACGAGATCAAGATGGGTCTGGATTATTACGACGTCTCGATCTTTGCGTCGGTGCCGTCTGTTTATCGCGAGATGAGCGAAGCGCTACGCGTGTCGTATGGCATTGATATGGAGGCGCACGAGTTGCCTGTAGTGCTGGCGTTTGGATCGTGGATAGGCGGCGACCGCGACGGGAATCCTTTTGTGACGCCGGAGGTGACGCGCGAAGCGGTGCAGATGGCGCGTACGCACCTATCGCATTTTTACCAACGCAAGTTTCAGGAGATAGTGGACAACCTGAGCACGAGCGCGCAGCAGGTTGGCGTGAGCCGCGAGCTGATGCAAAAGCTCAATCAATATATGAAGCTGGCGCAGCAGAGCGAGCAGCAGATCTTCGGCGAGCAGTTTGAGTTTGAGTTTTACCGGCGCTTTGCGCTTTGTGTGAAGGGCCGCTTGAAGCGGACGCTTGGCAACGAGGGCCGCCCCGGCGCGGAAGCGAACACGAGCGCGCAACGGATGGCGGACGACAAGCTTGGCTCGGCGCTGCCGCCTTATGGGTCCGCGGACGAACTGGTTGAAGACCTGGAGTTGCTGAGAGATTCGCTGGCGACGCATAAGGGGCTGCGGATTGTACGCAAGCTGATTGATCCGCTGATATTGGTGGTGCGGTGTTTTGGTTTGCATCTGCATACGCTTGACATACGGCAGCATGCTCGGGTGCACGATGCGGCACTGAAACAGATAGAAGGCAAGACGCCGGGCGCGGAGAGCGACGACGTGCTGGCAACGATGAAGGTGATTGCGGAGATCAAGCGCGGAATCACGCCAGAGTCGGTACGGCAGTATGTGATCAGCGGGGCGACGTCGGTTGAGGATGTGCTGACGCTGCTGAAGCTGATGAAGGTTGGCGGCGTGCAGGTTGAAGGGTTGGGGCGAGATCCCGGGGTGATGCTGGTTCCGCTGTTTGAGTCGATTGAGGATCTTAGAAACGCGCCGGAGATTTGCCGCGAACTGTGGCATCGAGAGGATTACAAAAAGCTGCTGATGAGTTGGGGCGGCTGGCAGGAGTTGATGCTCGGCTACTCTGACTCGAATAAAGACGGCGGCATGTTGACGAGCACGTGGGAGATATTCCGCGCGCACAGAGCGCTGCATGAGGTGGCGCGCGAGTGTGGCGTGAAGCTGCGGCTGTTCCACGGGCGCGGTGGAACGGTGGGACGCGGCGGCGGACCGACGCATCGTGCGATCTTTGCGCAGCCGATTGATTCTTTCGATGGGCAGATACGCATCACCGAGCAGGGCGAGGTGCTGAACTTCAAGTACGCCGAGGAGATATTGGCGGAGCGCAATTTGGAGTTGATGATTGCGGCGTCGCTTGACGCGCTGGCAAGGCCGAATGCGAGGGACCCGAAGGGGCACTTCACGGGCGTGCTTAGACGCGAGTGGGAAGAGGCGATCGAGGAGCTATCGACGAGTTCGTACGATTACTATCGCCGGCACATTCTGGAAGACCCTGAGGTGCTGGAGTACTTTGAGCAGTCGACGCCGGTTGGTGAGTTGCAGAGTGCGAATATTGGATCGCGGCCGTCGAGGCGGCGTGCGACGCGGAGCCTTGCAGACTTGCGCGCGATTCCGTGGGTGTTTGGGTGGACGCAATCGCGGCTGCTGATACCGGCGTGGTTTGGCGTGGGGCATGCGTTTGACGAGTTTTTGAAGAAGCCGGGCGCGGAGAAGCTGTTGCGGACGATGGCGAAGGAGTTTCCGCTGTTTATTGACCTGGTGCGCAACGTGGAGATGGCGCTGGGGAAGGCGGATCTGGACACGGCGCATCTGTACTCGCTGCTGGTGGCTAATGAGCCGATGCGCGAGCGCATCTATGGATTGTTTGAGGCGGAGTTTAAGCGCAGCGTGCGGGCGGTGCTGACGGTGACGGGGCAGACGGAGTTGTTGCAGACGAACCCGGTGCTAGCGCGGTCGATCAAGCTGCGGAATCCGTATGTGGACCCGATGCATTTGATTCAGGTTGAGATGCTGAGGCGCAAGCGGGCGGGGGATGAGTCGCCTGAAGTGAAGCGTGCGATAGCTGCGACTATAAGCGGGATTGCGGCGGGGTTGAGGAATACGGGATAGCGGATAGCGGAGTTAGCGGAGATTTTGCAGTGTTGAATTTACAAACAAATCGATTATAAGTATTCCAAACTTTGCGTTCAGCGATCGTAAATCTCTTTGCGTTGACCTATACGCAAGGCAAGTATGAGCAGTTGTTTGTCTTCGATAGTGCAGATGAGTCTGTAGTTCCCTACACGATACTTCCAGAACTCACCCAACTTCGGCCCATGCAGCGCCTCACCGATGCTGCGTGGATTGTCGAGTTTCCGAACGCGCTGGTAAAGGAATTTCAGAATGCGGCGCGTGATCTGCGCATCGAGCTTGTCGAGCGCTCGAGCGGCCTCAGGAGAGAACTCAATCTTCCAGGCCATGTTTCTTTATCAGGCTTTCGAGTGAGATGGTTTTGCTTTGGCCGGAACGAATCTTCTTGAGAGAAGCTTCAGCCAGATACGTATCTTCAAGGTCTTCGATGTGCGCGAGCAAAGCCTCCCGGGCATAAAAGGTTTTAGTGCGGCCAGTGCGCTTGGCCAGATGGTCGAGACGTTTTTCGATATTTTCGGGAAGCCTGATGGCGAGCATGATAACCCTCCGCTATACATGTATAGCATAGCAGAGAGTTTGACAGAAAATAAAAAGGCCGGTTGAGCGGATGCTCTTCCGGCCTTTGCGTAAACAGTGCAGCCAATTACATATTGGCGTGGCCAGCGCGCATGTCTTCATTGAATTGGGGCTTGGTGAAGTTGAGTGCGTCCTGGAGTCGGGCTTCGTACTCGGCTTTTTTGGCCATGAGTTTGGGTGTGGCGGCGGCGTATTCGCCGTCGAGGGTGAAGTAGCCTTCAGCGGCCTCGTGGCTTGCCATGCGGATGAGTTCCTCGGTGCTGGTGTTGAGGTACATGGCGTCGCGTGGGTCAGCGATCCAGACGGGCTTGGAGTCACCGAGGACGCCGGAGAGCCAGTAGACCTTGCAGAGGAGGTAGGCGAGGCGCTCCTCGTCGTTGGTCTCAGTGAAGACGAACTTCTTTTGCCAGGGACTCCAGTAGCGGGTGGTGACTGGGACGGGCTGACGGTTGCCGCTTTTGAGGAACTCGAGCTGGCCGTAGTCGACTGTTTTGCGGATGGCGTTGTAGATGAAGTTCTCGGAGTAGGGCTGTTCCATGGCGGGGACGAAGTCGGCGAAGGTAAGCGTGACCGATGCGGAGACCTTGGCGTGGAGGTTGTGCGCGCCGCCGTCGGCGAGGTGGAGCTCACCGTGAACGATGTAGGTGTCAGCGCCTGAGGTGGAGGTGTGGAAGGGCCACTCGAACTGGCCAAATGCGATGGGCAGACCGCCGAGGGTGACGCCGCACTCCGGACGCGGATTGCGCAAGCGCTTGGCCTCAGTGGCGAGGTGGGCGGTGAGCTCGGGGAGGAGGTTTGGCTTGTCGAAGTCGAAGTGCTCGCTGAGCTCAAGCTGCAGGGTCTTTGATTTGTCAGCGGGGAGGGCGAGCTGGAAGACGGTGGTCACGTAGCCCATGGAGTTGGCGGCGGTGGCGTGCGAAAGCACATCAAGCCCGGCGGTGTGCGCGGCCTTGGTGAGGGATTCGATGAGAGATGCTTTTACAGTCGTCATGGTGTGTGTCTTCCTGAGGGCGATATGTACAGAATCATTTTATCGCGGTGCGGGGCTAGTGCCCACTTCACTTTATTGCAGTTCCATGAACATAGATTGAGCCGATAAAGCGCCACAGCCTCGAATCTCAGAATCCAATACGTGTGCGGCCGAGGAGTGACATAAGTACCTGAAAGATGAGTAGCAAGTTGATAGTGTCCATTCAGGTTTGGGCAATACGAACTTATTCCCCCGATTGGAGAGTCCATGAGATACAAGCGTTATTGGGCCGCATTTGCGGTAGTTATATGCGCCTCATTTATGGTGCTGGGTTATTACGGCCACAAGATGATCAGCGAGGCGCCGCCGATCCCGGATGTTTACGCGAGCGACGGTCAGCTGCTTTTCAGCGGTGCGTCGATAACGGACGGACAGGGCGTGTGGCAATCGATAGGCGGGCAGGAGATTGGAACGGTATGGGGTCACGGCGCTTACGTTGCACCAGACTGGAGCGCGGACTGGCTGCATCGCGAGTCGGTGATGCTGCTGGACAAGTGGGCGGCAGAGAAAGGCGCGGCGAGCTACACAGCTCTGGGCGCGGAGGAGCAGGCAGGTTTGAAGGCGCGGCTTGCCGCGTTGATGCGCACGAACACGTATGACGCTGCGAACAACCGTGTTGTGCTGAGCGGAGACCGTGTGCAGGCGTTTAATACGCTGAGCGCGCATTACGCAGATGTGTTTGAGAAGGGGCGCGCAGAGTATGCGATTCCCGCAGGCGCGCTGGCGGACAAGAAGAAACAGAAGGAGCTGGCGGCGTTCTTCTGGTGGAGCGCTTGGTCGACGGAGACAGACCGGCCGGGCTCGGACGTGACGTACACGAACAACTGGCCGCATGAGCCGCTGATAGGCAATGAGCCATCGAGCGGCGCGGTGATATGGTCCATTTTTAGTTTTGTAGTATTGCTTGCCGGGATTGGCACGCTGGCGTGGTGGTATGGGTCGCAGGAAAAGCACGTAGTGGTGAACTCCGCGCCCAAGGTAGATCCGTTTGTGGGCATGAACCCAACGCCTTCACAAAAAGCGGTGGTGAAATATTTTGTGGTGGTGATAGCGCTATGGCTGGTGCAGATCATGATGGGCGTGCTGACTGCACACTATGGCGTTGAGGGGTTGTCGTTCTTCGGGTTCCCGCTGGCGAAGTATCTGCCTTATGCGGTGACACGCACGTGGCATTTGCAGATCGCGATCTTCTGGATAGCGACATCGTGGCTGGCGACCGGACTTTATGTAGGGCCGGCGGTGAGCGGCGAGGAGCCTAAGCTTCAACGGCTGGGCGTGAATGTACTGTTTGGCGCGCTGATTCTTGTTGTGGGCGGATCGCTAGCGGGCGAGTGGCTGGGGATTCAGCAGCGGCTTGGGAACATGTGGTTCTGGTTCGGCAGCCAGGGTTATGAGTATGTTGATCTGGGGCGCTTCTGGCAGATACTGCTGTTCATCGGATTGCTGTTGTGGTTGACGCTGATGTTGCGATCGCTTTTGCCTGCGCTCAGGAAGCCGACCGAAGACAGACCGATGCTGATCATGTTTCTGATTTCGAGCATTGCGATTCCGCTGTTCTACGCGGCGGGTTTGATGTATGGGCAGCGCAGTCACCTGGTGACGGCCGAGTATTGGCGCTGGTGGGTTGTTCATCTTTGGGTCGAGGGCTTCTTTGAGGTGTTTGCGACGGTTGTGATTGCGTTCCTGTTCACGCGGCTGAAGTTGATCGAGATACGCAGCGCGACGCGCGCAGTGTTCTTCTCGAACACGATCTTCCTGATGGGCGGAATCATTGGCACCTTCCATCACCTGTACTTCACTGGCTCACTGGCGGCGATCATTGCCCTGGGCGCGGTGTTCAGCGCGATGGAAGTGGTGCCGCTGACGCTGGTTGGTTTTGAGGCGTGGGAGAACCTGCGGATCTCGCGGCCGACGGAGCTTTCACCGTGGCTGCGCGGATACAAGTGGCCGATCTACTTCTTTATCGCGGTGGCGTTCTGGAACATGGTTGGCGCGGGGCTGTTTGGTTTCCTCATCAATCCGCCGATTGCGTTGTATTACATGCAGGGGCTGAACACGACGCCGGTTCACGGGCATACGGCGCTGTTTGGCGTGTATGGAATGCTGGGGCTGGGATTGACGCTGTTCTGTTTGCGTGTGCTGAGACCGGGACGCCAGTGGAAGGAAGGCTTGCTGAAGGCGTCGTTCTGGTTTATCAACATCGGGCTGGGATGCATGGTGCTGTTGAGCATGTTGCCGATAGGCCTGTTGCAGGCGAGGGCGTCGATAGAGATCGGGACGTGGTATGCGCGCTCGTCGGAGTTTTTGCAATCGGACACGATGCAGACGCTGCGCTGGATGCGCGTGCCGGGCGATATGCTGTTCGCGCTCGGTGCGGTAACACTGGGCTGGTTCGTGATCGGCTTGTTGACCGGCCACTCGTACGAGGCCGACAAGAAAGATTAAGCGACGTTAGAAGCCGCTTGCACACGGCAAACGCAAAGCACCGCCACTCCTGATGGGAATGGCGGTGCTTTTGTATTGATTCAGGTTATTCGCCGTTGCCGTTGTCGTCCATTTTGCCGAAGATCATTTTTCCGCTGGCGGTCTGGAGGACGCTGGTGACGGTGATGTCAACGGAGCGGCCGATCATTTTTCGTGCGTGGTCGACGACGACCATGGTTCCGTCATCGAGATAGCCGACGCCCTGGGTGTGCTCCTTGCCTTCTTTGAGGATGAGGACGTTCATTTTTTCGCCGGGGAGGACGACGGGCTTGAGGGTGTTGGCGAGGTCGTTGATGTTGAGGACCTCGACATGATGGAGATGCGCGACCTTGTTGAGGTTGAAGTCGTTTGTGACGACCTTTGCCTCCCACTTTTTTGCAAGCTCGAGTAGCTTGAGGTCGACCTCGCGGATGGAGGGAAAGTCGTCATTGACGATTTGAATCTGGAAGGCGGGGCTCTCTTGCATGCGCTTCAACATGTCGAGGCCGCGGCGGCCCCGCTGGCGCTTGGAGCCGTCAGTGGAGTCGGCGACGATCTGTAGCTCATGGAGGACAAACTCGGGAATGACGAAGACGCCGTCGAGGAAGCCGGTTTCTGCAATGTCTGCGATGCGGCCGTCGATGATGACGCTGGTGTCAAGGACTTTGAAGCTTTTGCGGACGGTGCGGTCGGAGGAGAAGATGTGGTTGAGGATGTTGGTGTTGAGTAGGTCGCCCTTGTTGACGCCGACGATGAGACCAACGTAAGTCATGAGGATCAGTACGAAGATCTGGATGACGGACGAGGTGGGTGTGGCGGGCAAGGCGTAATGGAGAACAAAGCAGAAGAGGGCGGCGCCGAAGATGCCGAAGATGCTGCCTGCGAGCGCGCCGATGAGACGGCGCAGGCTGAGGGCGCGAACGCGGAGTTCAAAGATGATGACAGAGAGGGCGGCAAAAGCGCCAATGCCGGCGGCGGTCCATTGAGGAAGTCCAAAGGGTTTGAGGAAGTAGCAGATTGAGGCAAGAAGCAGGACAAAAAGAAAACGCAAAAAGACGAGGTCCATAACAAACCGCTCCACGGCAGCGGGTGGGGATGCTCCACTGCCGTATATCATGCGGCCAAGTATGCCGAGTGAGACTGCCCCAAGTCAAGAGGCAGCTGCAAGATCCTGAGGTGGGGCTGAGACGCGGTGGGTACCCTTGCGGGGGCCACGCTTGCGGGCGCTCATGGTCTTGATGCGCTCGAGGAGTTCCTGGGGCGAGCAGCTTTTTTTGTTGAGCACGGCGTCGGCGCGATGCGGCTCGCTGGAGAGCTGCTGGTTTTCAGCCATGAGGACCATGGGGACATGGGCGGCGATCTGCTTGAGTTTGTCGATGAGCTGCACGCCGTTCATCTTCGGCATGTTGAAGTCAGCGAGCACGAGGTCGACCTGCTCCTGGGAGAAGATCTCGATGGCCTCAGCGCCGTTTGAGGCGGGCAGAACACGGTAGTTGTTGGTGCTCAACATGAATTTTCTTACTGACAGGTCCTGTTCATTGTCGTCAACGCAGAGAATCACTTTCTTGGGTCGCATGTGGGGAATTGCCTCTTACTTTCATAAAATCTGTTTCTGATGACGGAACAGGCGCAAAGAGATCCTGTGACCGCCACTGGCAGTGTTTGCCGTGCGAGTAGCGCGGCAAGATGGAGGAATGCAAAACACCGGCCTGCTGAAAACAAACAACAGGTTGCCCAAGCCGGCGAATCACCGGCATTGCCTCCGCTAAATTGTCAGGAAAATCAACTGCACGTAAATCAACTGGGTCCCACGGACCCTTGAACAAAACAACAAATCAATAACGGGAGCTTTCGCTGCCCAAAGGGGAATGCGCTCTCGTGACGCTTGCCCTGATCTTGCTCTGAGGTGTTGTGCTCTGCATGCCACGATGGCCTTGCGTGCAGCGAACCTCATCTCTGATCGCTTGCCAAGAGTACGTTGCTTTACTGGATAAAAAAAGAGAGAAATCATGGCGAAGAGAGGCGTAATTTTCAGTGAAGGAAATGTTGAAAAGTGCCAAGAGGCTGATGAAATGCAGGTTAGTTTGATGAATTTCTGTTGAAAGCTTGTGCATCGCTACAGGAAAAGCCGTCCCTTTGCAACAGGAGTGGTGCTGCCTGCGACGCGAACCTGGCTGACATTTCCGTTCAGCTTGATGGCATGCAAGAAAATTTCACTGGGTCGGTTGATCTCAACGCCCTGTTGCAGGTGTACACGCTCACCCGGTGCGACGAGAGCGCCGTTGACGAGGTGGCTGATGGCGCAACCTGCAGCGGAACCGGTGGCTGGGTCTTCACCACCGTAGAACTGCATGCGCGCGCGCCAGGCGGGTTCTGCTTCAGCGGTGGGGCCGAGGAGATAGAACCATCGCGCGCCGCGCTCACGCAGCCATTGGAGCGCTGCATTGTGGTCCACACGAACGCGGGCTAGTGCTGATGCGCTACGAAGAGGCACGATGGCGAAGGCGGTGCCGGTGGAGACGATGCGCGGTGCGAGTGCGGGGTGAAAGTCGCTGACGCTGAGGCCAGTGAGCTGGGCGATGGTTTGCTGCTCTTCAGGCGTGGTGAACTCGTGGCCGAAGTCTGGGTCGCGCTGGGTCATCTCGCCGAAGAGTGAGTCGGCGGCAAATTGCACGGGGATGGGGCCGACGTTTTCAGCCAGCGTGATGACGCCGTTGCGGAGAGTTTCAGGTGCGGTGAGCTTTAGGACGCTGGCGGTGCCGAGCGTAGGATGGCCGGCGAAGTTGAGTTCTTCCTGGGTGGTGAAGATGCGCACGCGTATGCCTTCAGCGGATTCGAGCGCGGGGCTGCGACGCTCAATAAAAGTTGTTTCGGAGAGATTGAACTCTCGTGCGATGGAGAGCATCATATCCGTGGTCAACGAGCCCGGGTTGAAGACAACAGCGAGAGGATTTCCGGTGAGCGCGCGGTCGGTGAATACATCGACGATGTGGTATTCGAGTTCCATGTTGCTCCAGAAAAGGTGCACGTCTGGTGGATTTCAATCAGTATGACATGGGAGTGACGCGGCCGGTTTTTGGGGGTTACCGAAAAAGCTTGTGCGTGCTACTCTGAAGCCAGTGGATACCGATGCGCAGCCGCGAGTTCCAACACGGAATGATGCCGCCAGCAACCAGTCGCTGGTCGCGTACGCGCGCACGCATACTCTCACCGAGACGCCATCTGCGCGTCCTGCCCACACGCACACGACCTAGCCTGTTCGGCGGCGATTAAGTCTACAAGCGACCGCAGCTCTCACTCCGTCGTCGCTTCTGTTGCACGCATAATCCGCCGCGAAGCCCCGAGATGAATCCCACGCAAAAATAGTTGAAGGCCGGTTTCCGCGCGTTTCAACATGCCCGAGGAGGCAAAAAATGAACAAAGAATTGCATGCAAAGGTAGGGCCCAAGATCAACGGTGCGCTCCCCGGGCCACGCGCAAAAGCAGCGGTTGCGGCCGATGACCGCATTATTTCGCCGAGCTATACGCGCTCGTACCCGCTGGTTGCGAAAAGCGGCAAGGGCATCCGCGTGACCGATGTGGACGGCAACGAATTTCTGGACTTCGCAGCCGGCATCGCGGTTTGTTCGACGGGACATTGTCATCCTGAGGTTGTGGCTGCGATTCAGAAGCAGGCAGCCGAGTTGATCCACATGTCGGGCACCGATTTTTACTACGAGCACATGACGGTGCTTGCCGACCGGTTGTCAAAGATTGCTCCGATGCCTGGACCGCATCGTTTTTACTATGGCAACTCGGGAGCTGAGGCTGTGGAGTGCGCGATGAAGCTTGCGCGTTACCACACAGGACGTCAGAACATCATTGCGTTTTATGGCGCATTCCATGGACGTACGATGGGCGCGTTGTCATTGACGGGGTCAAAGCCGCAGCAGAAGCGCCGCTTTGCTCCGCTGGTTCCGGGAGTGACGCATGTGCGTTATCCGTATGCGTACCGCGGCTGCACCGGTGGCGCACAGAATGAGGAAGAGTTCGCGCTCGGCTGCGCGCGGTTTATTGAAGAGAAGCTGTTCAAGACGACGCTTCCCCCTGAAGAGGTTGCGGCGATCATCGTTGAGCCTATCCAGGGCGAGGGCGGTTACGTTGTTGCGCCCACGATCTTCATGCAGGAGCTGCGCAAGATCTGCGACAAGCACGGAATTCTGCTGATCTGCGACGAGGTTCAGTCGGGCGCAGGGCGCACCGGCAAGTGGTGGGCGGTTGAGCACACGGGCGTTCATCCGGACATCATCACCAGCGCCAAGGGCATTGCGAGCGGCATGCCGCTGGGCATCTGCATTGCGCGCGCGGAAGTGATGAACTGGGTTCCGGGCTCGCATGCGTCGACATTCGGCGGCAACCCGGTGGCGATTGCCGCGGCTCTTGCGACGATGGACATTCTGGAGCGCGAAGGCATCGCCAACGCGGCCAAGGTTGGCGCAAAGATGAAGGAGCGCCTGGAAGGCTGGAAGAAAACGCATCCGCTGGTCGGCGACGTGCGCGGGCGCGGGTTGATGATCGGCATTGAGCTGGTGGGCGACAAAACCACGCGCGAGCCGGTAACAGCGCTTCGCAATCAAGTTGAGACGCTGTGCTTTGAGCGCGGACTGCTTGTGCTGGGCTGCGGAGAGACAACAATCCGCCTTTGCCCGCCGCTGATTCTCAGTGAGGATGAAGCGACGGTTGCGCTCGACATACTTGAAGAAGCGTTGAGCATTGTTGAGGCCGAGCACGCGAAGGCCAAGAAGTAGAAGCAATTCAACACAACACGAAGGGGAGCCCGAGAGGGTTCCCCTTTTGTGCTTTGGACTTTCGTGCGTTGCGGTTGAGTGTGGGGCGACCTACACTGGCTGCAATCATGTTCGACCTTCTGCTCAGCATCTTTGAAAAGCTATTCGCCGAAAAGCGCGATGATGGCGAAGTTGCGCCACATCTGGAGACGGGGCTGCGCGGTGAAGAGGCCGCGGAGAAAGCGCTGGTGAAGGATGGATATACGATACTGGCGCGGCGGTGGGGGACGAAGCAGCAACGCGGCGACATTGACCTTGTGGCGTGGAAGGATGAAGCTCTGGTTTTTGTCGAGGTGAAGGCGCGTTCGGCGCATGACCGCGCGGCGGCGGAGATTGCAGTGGACCACAGCAAGCGAAAAACACTGCGCAAACTGGCACGGATCTACCTGAACCAGTTTGGGCGGAAGCCGGAGGCAGTGCGCTTTGATGTTGTGTCAGTGTATTTGTTGCCGGTGAAGCCGGCCGAGGTGCAGCATCTTCAGTCGGCGTTTGGTTGGAAAGAGCGCAAGTTCTTTCGAAGCCACTACTAGAACTTGAAACGTAGTAATCTGTTTCAGAAGTTTTTAACTCAACTCAAGAAAGTGAGTAGGACATGAAAATTAAAGTCACCCTTGCCGCCATTCTCCTTACGCTCGTATTTATCCAAGTCCACTTAGATGCGCAGCAGCCCGCATCAACACCAACACCAGCAGAAAGCAACCTTGTATTTCGTGATCCGTTTAAACTCATCCTGCGTACTGACGAAAAGCATGCGTATGAACAGGATTTTGGCAAAGTGCCTTATGTGGCAAATGGAGATGTTTATTTATTTGTAAAAGATAATTTCGGCGTCAACCTGAAATTGGATGGCGATAAGGTGACAGAAGTTATTTATCAACCGGACATCGCCAAGGCGGATGTCAGTTTTCATTTTACTCAGGAAAAAATGAATGATGGCTTCATGATGATGCTTACCATCAAAAACAATACAAAGCATCGTCTTTATATGAACGCGTTGATGACAGTGCCAGGGCAAACAGGCATCAAGCAGACGAGCATACTTCCAGTTGAAGCCGGGCTAAGCAACTTTGAATCCTGGCCGCACCCAATTGTTCAACTTGTGTTGCGCGACCTGCGATTTACAAAGGAAATTACCAGCACTACGAAGGAATGATGTGAGTAGTTAACCTTGCGCGTCTTTGTATTCTTCGTGCCAAGCCATTTGAATGGCTTCGAGCTTTGACTCGTTGGATTTGTGCGGGTCGTCGGCGAAGCCTTCGAGCTCGATGACGAATTTATGCAGGTCAGTGAAGCGGACGGTCAAGGGATCGAGCTCAGGGAATTTCTCCTGAAGCTGAATGCCAATCTCTTCTGAATCGGTCCAAAGGATTTCGCGCGCCATGTTTGCCTCAGGGGCTAAAGCCCCTCCTTAATTTGCATTTCTTACGGCACGACTAAAGTCGTGCTCTTTCAAAACTTCTGTTGCAACCAGAAAAATTACTTCTTCTCGGCGAGCGTGAGCGGCTTGCCTTCGGAGACGTAGTTGCGGTTCCAGCTGGGAATTTCGACGACGTAGGTGCCGGGCTTGGTGATGACGGCCTGGCAGCCGAGGCGTGAGTTGAGTTGCACGTCGGCAGCTGTCTCCATGCGATCGAGTTCGTCGTCATCGGCCTCGTTCAGACCTTCGGAGCCGGACTTGACCCAGAGATGGCAGGTTGTACAGGCGCAAGCGCCGCCGCAGGCGTGGTCGAGGAAGACGTTGAAGTTCTCCGCGACATCGAGGAAGCTCATCGGCTTGCCGTGATGGTCCCAGGGCAATGTGCCGAACTCGAACTCGACGGTCTTGCCTTCGGGTTGGAAGGTAATGCGGACGAGCTTTGCAGGATCGATATTTGTTGTTTTCGCGCTCATAAACTGCTCCGGTCCTTTTTGAACTCCTCCAGGAGTTCCTATTACTTGAACTCTGCCGCAGCCATGGGGTGCGGCGCGTTGATCTCTTTGCCGAGGTCATCGCCGGCGGCATCCATGGTTTTGCCACGGATGGCGCTGGAGACGGCGTCTTCCATCATCAGCTCTGCGAAGCGGCGCGTGGCCTGGTCGAGGCTCACGGTGCCTGCGCGGAGGGCATTCACATCTTCGCCGGCTAAAAGAATTTGCACGACGCTTTTCAGTGCGTCGATGGTCAGGCGCTCGTCGTCGGTGAGCAACTGCCATGCGGGATGTTTGGGCGCCTTCTCAACCGCGGCGAGGATTGTTTCCGCTTCGAGGCGCGCTTCGATGAGAAGACGTTTTGCGAAATCGGCTTCGGCGTTATCGAAGGAGTCGAGGATCATGGTCTCGACCTGTTCATCGGTCAGACCATAGGTTGGCTTTACTTCGATCTTCGACTCAAGGCCACTGCGCTGTTCGCGTGCGGTGACGCGGAGAATTCCATCGGCGTCGATGAGGAACTTGACCTCGATGCGCGGAAGGCCGGCGCTCATGGGCGGAATGCCTTTGAGGTCGAAACGCGCAAGCGAGCGGCAATCAGAGGCAAGCTCGCGCTCACCTTGCAGGACGTGGATGGCAACGTTGGTCTGGCCGTCGATGCCGGTGGTGAAGTGCTCAGTGGCGGATGCGGGAATGGTGGAGTTGCGTGGAATGATTTTTGCAACAACTCCGCCGAGTGCTTCAATGCCGAGCGAGAGCGGCGTGACGTCGAGAAGCAGGAGGTCTTCAGTGGCCTTGGCTGAGCCGGCGAGAATCTCCGCCTGGACAGCAGCACCGAGAGCGACGACTTCGTCGGGGTTGAGTTCGGTATGAGGCTTTTTGCCGCGTTCGGTGAGATTGAAGAGCTGGTCGACGAGTCGCTGCACAGCGGGAATGCGCGTTGAGCCGCCGACGAGAACGACTTCGCTGATGTCTTCGGGCTCGAGGCCTGCATCGGCCATCGCCTGCTTGCACGGGGCGGCGGTGCGATCAAGAACCGGCGCGATCAACTGCTCGTAGACGGCGCGTGGAATCTCACGCTGGTAGCGCTGGCCGTTGGGGAGTTCCATGTCAAAGTTTGCCGCGCCTTTTGATGAGAGCGTGATCTTTGCGTCGATGGCGGACTTGCGCAGAGCCTGAACGGCGTCAGCGTGTGAGCGGAGATCGACGCCGTGCTCGGTGCGAATTTCATCGAGCGCGATGGCGACGAGCAGATTGTCAATGTCGTCGCCGCCGAGATGCGTGTCGCCGTTGGTGGAGAGGACCTCGAAGATGCCGTCCTTCAATTTGAGAATGGAGATATCGAAAGTGCCGCCGCCGAGATCGTAGACGGCGATGATGCCTTCTTTTTTGCGGTCGAGGCCGTAGGCGAGCGCTGCTGCGGTGGGCTCATTGACGAGGCGGAGAACTTCAAGGCCGGCCATGCGGCCTGCGTCCTTGGTGGCCTGGCGCTGCGCGTCGTTGAAGTAGGCAGGGACTGTGATGACGGCTTGCGTGACAGGCGCGCCGAAGAAACGCTCCGCGTTGCGCTTGAGTTGGCGCAGAATGTAGGCGGAGATTTCGGGCGGAGTGAAGCGCATTTCGCCAAGTTGAATGCGCGGGACTTCGTTCGGATTTGTGGCATCGACATCATCGGCCAAGCGGAAGGGAAAGAACTTGAGCTCGGCTTGCACTTCGCTTACGCCGCGGCCCATGAGGCGCTTGACGGAGTAGATGGCGCGGTCGGGAGTTTGGATGAGAGATTTGCGCGCGGTGTTGCCGACTGTAACAGTGGGGCGTGAGCCGTCGGCGGGGACGGGGTCGAGCGCGACGACGGAGGGAACGAGGTTGGACCCATCGACGCCGGGAATGACCACCGGCGTGTCGCCCTGCATATATGCAACGAGCGAGTTGGTTGTACCAAGATCGATTCCGACTACGCGTCCTTCTGGCATTTTCACTAAGCTCCCAAAACTTTTTTCACGTCGCGCAAAAGATTATCGAGGTAGCGGCGGCGGTCAAGCAGTGCGACCATCTGCTTTTGCGCAGTGCTGCGAGTGGTGGCATCGCCATCGTCCCAGCGCGCCCACTCGGCTTCGAGCTTGGCATCGAGCTCGGCGAGCATGGTTTCAAATTTTATGCCTGCGGCTTCGACATCGCTGCGCAGTGAAGCGTCGCCTTCGCGCAGTTCGTCGAGTTGCATGTTCAGTTCAAAGACTTCTTCGAGCAGGTCGGAGGGCACGCGCGAGGCGCGACTGTTGCTGACTTTGCCGGAGTGCTCTTCGCCGATGGACTCGCCTTCGAGCTTGAGCAGATATTCTGTGCGGCGGATTGGGTCCTGCAAAGTGCGGTAGGCGTCATTCACCAGCGCTGTGTCGGCCAGGCTCCACTCGCGTTCGGACTCAGTGGCGCGCGCGTAGCGGTCGGGATGCAGCTTGCGGCTGAGGCGGTAGAATTCCTTCTCCAGGACATCGACATCAAGCCGCAATATGCGCGGAAGCTGAAAGACCTGGAAGTAGTCCATGCGCAAGGGTGGTTGCACCTTGCTACAGGTGGAGCAAAAAAGAGTCGACTCATTTTGCGCGACGGCGCAGGACCAGCACTTGACCGGTACTGCTGTGTCGTTGGATTGTACGATCTTGAACGGTGCCATGACGAACCCCACGCTTACGCTGTGAACGATGAACCGCAACCGCAGGAGCGCGAGGAGTTCGGATTGATGAAGTTGAAGCCTTGCCGCATCAGCGTCTCTTCGTAGTCGAGCGTCATGCCGTTGAGGTAGAGGAACGACTTGGGGTCGACGAAGACGCGTACGTCGTCGAAGGTGAAGATGCGGTCGCGCTCGCGTGGCTGGGTATCAAACTTGATGGAGTACGAGAGGCCGGAGCAACCGCCGCCGAGCACGCCAAGACGCAGACCGCCTTCGGTTGGCGAGATGCCTTCCTTGGCCATTGCGATGCGGATGCGCTTGACGGCGCGCTCTGTGACGAGTACGCCGTTCGCCGGCGCCTGAGGAGCGGCCGGTGTGGCCTGCTGCTGCGCCGGATTGCCGATGTTCACAAATGTGCTGCTCATGAGTTACCTGATTTCCCGCGGTCCGCATCTGCGGACCCTTAGTTCATTTAGTGCGCCGCGGCTTCCGCCGTCTCGGCTACACCGTTCTTCTTTTTCCAGTCGCCGATGGCTGCGCGGATGGCATCTTCTGCGAGCACCGAGCAGTGGATCTTGACCGGCGGAAGGGCGAGCTCTTTGACGATCTCAGTGTTCTTGATCTCGAGCGCTTCTTCGACGGTTTTGCCCTTGACCCACTCGGTGGCGAGCGATGAGCTGGCGATAGCCGATCCGCAGCCGAAGGTTTTGAACTTTGCTTCTTCGATGATCTGCGTTTCGGGGTTGACGCGGATCTGGAGACGCATGACGTCGCCGCACTCAGGCGCGCCGACGAGGCCGGTGCCAACCTCAGATGCGGTTTTGTCGAGCTGGCCGACGTTGCGCGGGTTGTTGTAGTGGTCGATCACTTTCTCGCTGTATGCCATTTGTGTTGCTCCTTTGTGCGGGGGAAGCCGCGAAAATCAGCTGCTAGCTTCTAGCTGCCAGCTCATCTTGTTTGAACCAGGAGTAATCGTTCTCCCGATTATTGGCTAGCAGCGAAACGCTAGCGGCTAGTAGCTGCATTTAGTGTGCAGCCCATTCGATCTTGGTGAGGTCAATGCCTTCCTTGACCATCTCGTAGAGCGGTGAAAGCTCGCGCAGCTTCTTGACGACGTCGATGACCTTTGCGGCGACGTAGTCGACTTCAGCTTCGGTGTTGAAGCGGCCGAGACCAAAGCGGATGGAGCTGTGAGCAACGTCGTCGCCGAGGCCGAGAGCCTTCAAAACATAGGAGGGCTCAAGAGTTGCCGAGGTGCAGGCCGAACCGCTGGAGACGGCGATGTCGTTGATGCCCATCAGCAGCGACTCGCCTTCAACATAAACAAAGCTCATGTTGAGGTTGCCGGGGAGATGATGGTCCATGTTGCCGTTGACGTGGATGTAGTCGAGCTCGGCTTCGAGCTTGGCTTTGAGGCGGTCGCGGAGGCCGGTGAGCATTGCAGCCTCGCTCGCCATTTCTTCCTGAGCAATCTCACAGGCTTTGCCGAGTCCGACGATGCCGGGAACGTTCAGCGTGCCGGAACGCATGCCGCGCTCATGGCCGCCGCCATCGATCTGCGCAGCGATCTGCACGCGCGGGTTGCGGCGACGCACGTAGAGAGCGCCGACGCCCTTGGGGCCGTAGATCTTGTGGCCGGAGAGAGAGAGAACATCGATGTTGTCTGCTATGACGTTGACGGGGATTTTGCCGACGGCCTGCACGGCATCGGTGTGGAAGAGCACGCCCTTCTCGTGGCAGAGCTTGCCGATCTCGGCGATGGGTTGAATGACGCCGATCTCGTTGTTGGCATACATAATACTGACGAGGATGGTCTTGTCGTCCATGGCGCGTTTCAGGTCGTCGATGTCGATGAGACCGTCGGCCTTCACCGGCAGATAGGTGACGCGGTAGCCCTGCTTCTCAAGGCGCTTGCCGGTGTCGAGCACGGCCTTGTGCTCGGTGACCTGGGTGATGATGTGATTGCCGCGTTCGCGGTACATCTCCGCGATACCCTTGAGTGCGAGGTTGTTCGATTCGGTTGCGCCAGAGGTGAAGATGATCTCTTTGGCGGTTGCGCCGATGAGCCGCGCGATCTGCTCGCGTGCGGTTTCGACGGCCTGCTCGGCCTCCCAGCCAAAGCTGTGGTTGCGGCTGGCGGCGTTGCCGAACTTGTTTGTGAAATAAGGCAGCATGGCCTCAAGCACGCGCGGGTCCAAGGGGCTGGTCGCGTGGTTGTCCATATAGATGGGAAGCTGCACACCGGCAGGGACTACAACATTGCTCTGAATCTTCATTGTTCCTCCGAAAAATCTCTTATGTGGTCAAAGTGATGAGCCCGGCCTTGGCTGGGTCGGCCGATGCGGGTCCGTCTTCGATCAGGTCATTAATACTGATGCTCTTGAGCACGCCTGCGATGGTTTCATTTACGCGGGCGAGCGGCTCCTTGATGCTGCAGTTCGAGCTGAGCTCACAATCCTTTGCGCCTTTGGTGCAGCTGGTGATGAAGAAGGGGCCGTCGATGGCGAGTATGACCTCGAACGCCGAGATGGCGCTTGCATCTTTCGCCAGCGCGTAGCCACCGTTCATGCCGGCGTGCGAGCGCAGCAGACCCGATTTGGTGAGCTGCTGGAGTATCTTGGCCAGCAACTGCGCGGGGATCTTGTAGGCGTCAGCGACGTCTTTGGCGCTGACGGCCTGCTTCTCCGGGTGCTCTGCCAGGTACTTGAGGGCAATCAACCCGTAATCGGCTTTTTTGGTGAGCTTGAGCATTGCGAATATCCGACCTCTTAAGTCCGAGTTCAGTATACGACCAAATCTGTCCTATATGCAAGCAAGCTTGGGCGACCAGTGCAAATATTTGAACATTTGACGAGAATTCAGGTGCCATATTGCCGGGATTCTAGTTAGAATCAGCCCCATAGAGGTCAATCAGGCAAAAAGGTCCAATGTCCAGCCCCTGCAAACACCCAAAAGTCCGCATCGTCTCGCGCCACGAGGATACTGAGTTTGTCGAGTGCCTAGAATGTGGCGAAGTATTTGATTCCGAAGAGTTTCGGGATATGGAAATTGAAGAGAACACGGTAGGCGAGGACGATGAGCCCGATGTGACCGAGTGAGCGAGAGCTGTATCAGGTTTGTGGGTTAGTGCTGTGGGGTCGGTAGGCAGCGCGCCACGCATATTGAAGCCCGGAAAGCGCTGCGAGGACGATGGTGGCGTCGAGCAGGAATGAGCGCGCAGCCAAAATCCACTGAGGGGCATAGACCTGCGCCGTGATAACCACGGCAACCGTTGAAATCTGCGCCAATGTGCTGGCCTTGCCAAAGAGCAAGGGCTTGAACTCGCGCACGCCGGAAGCTGCGAAAAGTATGGCTGCGACGACAAGGATCCCAATATCGCGTCCTATAACGAGGATTGTGACGGTCCGTGGAATAAGCCCCAGATGCGAAAGCACAACAAATAAAGTGCTGAGGAGCAGCTTGTCGGCGACGGGGTCGAGGTAAGCGCCGAGCGTTGTTTTTTGCTTGAGCCAGCGGGCGAGTAAGCCGTCGAGAGCGTCGGTGATGCCGGCGATTACAAAAAGGATGAGACCAACCTTGAAGTTGCGCTCGAGCACGGCAACGACAAGAATGGGCAGCATGCAGATGCGCAACATGGTCAAGAGGTTGGGTGCAGTCTGCAACGCATTCATGCCGGCGGTTCTCATAACGGGCTGATAATAAACGAGCTTGGCGTGCCGTGACCAGAGGGATTTATTGAAATAAGTGGTGATTTTGCTCATTTCCCTGTGCAGCATTCTTTAGAACCAGTGGGCAGCAATGCGCGTGCGGCAAAAATCCTGTTAAAATAGATGGAGCAAGTGGTTGATTGCACAGGCGCGTAGCTCAGTTGGTTAGAGCGCTTCCTTGACACGGAAGAGGTCGCTGGTTCGAGTCCAGTCGTGCCTACCATTTATAGATTTCAGGAATTCCAGAACAATCCAGAGATCAAGAAAAAGCCGCTGAGAGATCAGCGGCTTTTGTCTTATATAAAAAATCACCCGGCGCGGAGTGTACCGGCCGGGTGATTTTTATGTGCAGCGAAGATTGCTAGTTCATAGTTTGCGTCAACACGGCCGAGGTAACGGTCGTATAGTTGGCGTCACCGCCATAGACCGCCGTGATGGAGTGTGAGCCCTTTGCCAGTTTCGAGGTTGTGTACAGCGCCTTTCCGCTTGCGATGGTACCTGAGCCCAGAGTGGTTGTTCCATCCTTGAAGGTCACCGTGCCTGAGGGTGCCGTAACACCTGCCGGGCCTGAGATGGTCGCGGTAAATGTGACTGATGTGCCGGTCTTGGCGGGGTTGGAGGACGAGGTTAACGCATCAGCCGGTACCGCCTTACCGACCGCCACGGATACTGCGCTCGAAGTGACACCCTTGTAGTCGACGTCACCGCCATAAACAGCAGTGATGGAGTGCGACCCGACCGCGAGCTTGCTGTACGCGAGCGTCGCTTTGCCTGCGCTCACAGTGCCAGTGCCGATTGTGGTTGTGCCATCCTTGAAGGTCACCGTGCCGGTTGCCGCCGAGGGCAATGTGGCGGTGAAGGTGATGGAAGCGCCGTAGGTTGGGTTGCTCTTGCTCACTGACAGTGAGATAGTCGCCGTCACCTGGCTGACGGTAACAGCAACGGCGGTCGATGTGACTGCGTTGTTGTTTGAATCACCACCATAAACGGCCTTGATGGAGTGCGAGCCCGCCTTGAGCGTGCTGATAACCAGCTTTGCCGAACCGCTGGAGATGGTCCCTGAGCCGATGTTAGTTGTGGTGCCGTTGTATGTGTCCTGGAAGGTGACGCTGCCGGTGGCCCCGGTGGAGATTGTTGCGGTCAGCGTGATCGAGGTGCCATAGGTGACGGAGCTTGAACTTGTGCCTATGGAGATGGTCGGAGTGGCCTTGGTGACGGTCAGCGATGATGTGCCCGAGGCGGTGTTGTAGTTTGTGTCGCCGGCGTAGCTGACCGAAAGCGTGTAGCTGTTAACCGGCAGAGTATATGCCGGGATAGTGAACTTGTAGCTGCCGCTCGCGAGCGTCTGAGCACCTGAGTTGTAGCTGCCTGCGGTCAATGTAACGGTACCTGTCGGCGTGCCCTTGCTGCCGGTTACGCTTGCGGTCACGTTGACGCTCTGGTTGTAAGTGATGCTGCCGCTTGAGGGCGTCACAGTGACTGTGGCCGTCGACTTGCCGCCGCCACCGCCGCTCCAGTTTGCGAGTAGCTGCGCGATATCAATCGAGCCCCAACCGGTGGAGAGGTCAAAACCGGTAGTGGTGCCATAGCCGGTGAGGAAGTTACCGCTGGCCGCCGCTTTGCAGTAGCTTGAGGCGGGCGTACACGGCACGGAGATGTTGCCCGCGGTGACGTCGTGGAAGATGCTGCTTGCCTTGGAGCCATTGGCCAGCGCGTAGAGTTGCTGGTTGGGAGCGCCGATGGACTTGCCCTGAGCCTGGTCAAGGAGAGCGAAGATGCCCGCGGTGGCCGGAGCCGAGGTGGATGTACCGCCGAAGCCAGCAACATAACCTGAGGCGCAGTTTGTGGTTGTGCCGTTGTAGGGGTCATCCGTGCAAACCAGCCAGGTTGCATCATAAAAGCCGTTGGCGGCGAAGAGAGAGATATCGGGAAGGTCGCGGACACCATCGGCGGGAACGCCCGTGCCAGTTTGCCAGGTGGGTTTGGTGTAACCTTTGCAGCCTACAAGCGCACAGGTGCTGGGGCCGCCGCCGCCAGCAGTGGCGTTTGCTGGATTTGTGTTGAGCACGTTCTGCGCGATCGTCTTGTTAACTGTGGTTGAGTTGTTCCAGGTTGCCTCAGGGATATAGCTCTTGGCAGAACCGTAGTAGGTGCTGTTGGAGCTGTTTACATAAGTGCCGAAGCTGCCTGGCAGAACGTCGTAATCCGTGCCGCCGACGCCGACGTCATAGGGCGTTGAGGCAAGACCGTTCACGGCGAGTCCGCCGGTTGTGACCGAGACGTTGTAGTCGCAACCTGCCGAGCCGCTGTCACCAGTGGAGACAAAGACCGAGATGCCCTGCGTTGCGGCCTGTGACCACCAGTTGTTGACGGTGGAGTTCATTGACGTTCCCATCCCTGATTCACAGGAACCGAAACTAAGGCTGAAGACGTTGTCACGGTTGTCATTGAGCATCTGCTCAATAGCGGACCAGAGATCCTGTGATGTATAGAAGTTCACCTTTGCGCCGGGAGCCATACCGCCGGAGAGTTCGGTATCAATATAAGCTTCATCCTCTGCGCTGTTGGGGCCGGTAACATCCAGGTTGTACATGGTGACCAGGCCCTGGGTGGTGACCGCGACCGTGCCGGTGCAATACGACTCGCCTGAACCGCACGGTTCAGTGCTGGTGGACGAGCTGGGAATTGTTTGGCCCAGGAAGTATTTGCGGTAGTTCCAGACGGTGCCGAGCAGGATGGTGGAATCTCCGCCGATGCCGATACTCATGCCGTTTCCGTTGTTCGAGCTGGTGCCGGGGAAGCTTGCGTTGATGGGCGAGTCATAGATTGTCGCCGCATCCTGGGCGGTGACGTACAGGAAAGTCCCACTGGTAAAGAGCGGCTGGGGATTCTCATCGACCGGGACCAGGCTATGGGTGTTTTCATCCATGCGGCCCACGCGCCCACGTGTGAAGTATGGCTTGGGCATGATGGTGTTCAGTCGGACAACGCCTGTGACAACCGGCGCGAATGCGGCGGGGATCTGCGGCTCGGTGACGTTGGAGAGGAACTCTTCGCCATCGGCATTGAACTGGTGGATGCGCGTGTGGAAGGCATTCTCAACCTGGCCGACGTTGCCGGCGAAGGCGATGCTCATGCGGCCGGAGTCGACGCGCTCAATGGTGAAACCGAACGAGGAGAGCCAATTGCGCAGAGTGCTGATGTCGGAATCGCCAACGCCAAACTGACTGCCGAACTCCTGGGGGGTAAGCCAATGGCGGTAGTTGGACGAGGTTGGGTCCAGTTGCTCGGCCATCAGTTCATCCAGTGCCTGCTGCTGCGCGGCGGTGCGTGAAAGCACCAGGCGCATATGGGTCATCTGTGTGCCGGAAGAAACGGCGCCCAGGTCAAACTCGGGGCGGGCCAGCGGGGGAACATTTCCGTGCAGGGTGACGAGTTGTGCCTCATCAATGACAGCGGTGATGCGCTCAGTAGCATCCGTGTTTTGCGCCTGAGCAAAAATTGCAAAAGCGAGACAGGCAATGGCTGTAAAAAAGGCGAAGCGAAGGGATTTCATTTTAAGTACACCTCGTGTGGCAGTCACTGGTTGAGGATATCGGCACGCTGGAGGGGTTCATAAACTACCCCGAGTCGATGCCAGTAATCTTACTCCATTTCCAATGAGTTATGGCGCATACTTTACCGGTTTGGGAAGTTACAAATATGTAACAAAGTTTACAGCTGTAGGACGGTGATGTCCGCGCCGAGCCACGTCTACTGTTGCTGCTGCATTTGCTGAATATCCATGTATGGCAGGGTGGGGCGCTCCGGAGGCAGCTGCGCGCGCTCAACAAGCACGCTCCAGTCTTCAGGAATGGGCAGCTTGCGGTCGAGAGCGGGCGGCTGGCTGCTTGCTTCAACGTGAACGGCAACATAAAGCTCGCTCTCGGTGGTTCCACTGAAGATGCCGCGCGTGGGTGGAACATCAGCGTAATCGCGGCCGACGGCGGTGCGGATGTGGCGCCGGCTGGCGACCAGATTATTGGTGGGGTCAAAGCCCACCCAGCCAAGGTGAGGGAGACGAACATCGACCCATGCGTGAGAAGCATCGGGCGTTGAGCGGTCGTGGGCATCGCGATCCCGGGAGAGATACCCGGAGACGTAACGCGCCGGTATGCCGGCATGGCGCAGAAGCGCGAGCATGGTGTGGGCGAAATCCTGGCAGACGCCTTTGCGGTTCACAATGGCTTCATCGATGGGCGAATCAACGCGTGTAGACTTCGGCTCATACTCGAAGTACTCATAGAGCCGCTGGTTGATCTCGTGGACGAGCATGAGAGGATCATCGCGGCGTCTTACATCGAGCTTTGCGGCAAGCTCAAGGAGTGCGGGTGTTTCTGCGACGAAGGTCGAGGGCAGCAGCATCTCCCAGTAGTCGCCTGATTCGATCAGTTGATCGAGCTCTGCCCAGGCGTCGTTGGCCAGGAAGGAGGGTATTGCGGCGTGCTCATGCAGTTCGACAACCGACTCGGCCACGATGACCAGCTGATTATGCTCACTTGGTATGTCGAAGTGCTGCACGTTGTTGCCCAAGTGGTCACGATAACTGAAGACGCGGCAGCGAGGGCTGACGGAGAGCGAATAGCTGAGACAATGCTGGCTTGAGTCGGAACGCGGACGCATGCGCACTTCCATGATGCTCTCGCTGACCGGTTGGGTGTAGCGGAAGCGCGTCAGGTGGCGTATGGAGAAGAAGTTCATGCTGCCCTTTCAGCCCGCCAGCGCGGATTGGATGGAGTACTGCACGTAGTTGCGATAGATCAGCTCATGGATCTGAAGACACTGTTTGCGGATGGAGTTCAGGAAGTTGAGAGTGTCACCGCGCAGGATCTCTTCAATGGTTGAGTAACCGAGCATCGCATGCAGCCGGCCGATGCCGGCCGTCAACTGCTCGGGGGCGTGACGGCCGCCGGTCAATTGCACGGCCTCGATGGCGCTGCGGATGCCATCAACACAGTAATGGATGGAGTGCGGAAACTCGCTGTTGAGAAGCAGAAATTCAAGCACGCGGCCCGGGGTAATTTCCGCCGTGTACACGTGGCAATACGCCTCAAACGAGGTGCAGCTGCGCAAGAGCCCGACGAGCTCCGGATGATTGCTGATGAGGGAATCATCCTCGTACGATTCGAAGAGCTCCTTCTGATGAACCTCGAGCATGGTTGCGGTTGCATAAGCGCGTTCGAGATAACGACCGAGGCGCATGAACTGGCAACCCTGGCGACGGATCATGGTTCCGTCGCTGACGCCATCAAAAAGATGAATGCCATCGAGGATCATGCTCAGGACGTCGCTGATGTTGGACTCGAACTGCTGCTGCGCCTCGGGCGCGTGCACCTGATGGAACAGCCGGTTCAGGCGCTGCCATTGTTCGCTGGAGATCTCTTCACGCACCTGGCGGGCGTTCTCGCGGGCGGCGTCAATGCAGCTTGTGATGGAGGCGCGGTTGAACGACTCAAAGATAAGACGGTGGGCCATCAAACCAGCATCGCCGTTCCAGTCAAGTTCCACCGGCCTGCCGAGAGAGTGCACCAGACGCTGCCAGCGCATCTCTGAGCTGACGCCGCCGGTGTCGATCATCATGCTCATGGTCACGTCGAGCATGCGCGAGGTGTTCTCGGCGCGCTCGATATAGCGGCTCATCCAGTACAAGCTGTCAGCTACGCGTGAAAGCATTCGATCCTCTTAGTCAATTCCAAGTTACTCGAGTACCCAGGTGTCTTTGCTGCCGCCGCCCTGCGAAGAGTTGACGACGAGCGAACCTTTCTCCAGGGCTACGCGGGTCAATCCGCCGGGCACAATATTGACCTTGTCGCCATAGAGGACGTAGGGTCGCAGGTCCACATGGCGCGGTTCCAGTTGATTGCCGATGAGGCATGGCGCGCGAGAAAAATCGAGCGTGGGCTGGGCGATGTAATTGCGAGGATTGGCCTCGATCTGGCGCGCGAACTCTTCGCGCTGCGCCGCAGTCGAGTGCCGCCCGATCAACATTCCATAGCCGCCGCTCTCGCCCACGGCCTTGACCACCAGCTTGTCGAGGTTTGCCAGCACATGCTTCCTGTCTTTCTCTTCGCCCAGCAGGAAGGTTTCGACATTGGGCAGCACTGGATCCTCGTTCAGGTAATAGCGGATCATCCGCGGCACATAGGCGTAGACCGCCTTGTCATCGGCAAGGCCGGTGCCGAAGGCGTTGGTTACGGTCACATTGCCGGCGCGGTATGCGTTGAAGAGACCCGCGCAGCCGAGCGCCGAATCCGTGCGGAAGACAAGCGGATCGCTGAAATCATCATCGACGCGGCGATAGATGACATCGACGCGCTTCAATCCGTGCGTGGTGCGCATGTAAACAATGTTGTCGTGTGTGACCAGGTCGCGGCCTTCGACGAGGTCAATGCCCATTTGGCGCGCGAGATAGGTGTGCTCAAAGTACGCGGAGTTGAAGTAACCCGGCGTCAGCAGGACGATGTTCGGCTCCGGACGGCCCTCGGGCGCAAGTGAGCGGAGTGTTGAAAGCAGCAGTTGCGGATAGTGGTCGATGGGGCGCACGCCGTAACTGCTGAAGAGCTGCGGAAAGGTCCGCTTCATCACCTTGCGGTTGGTCAGCATATAACTGACGCCAGAAGGCACGCGGAGATTGTCTTCGAGCACAACGAACTGGCCGGTGTTGAGGCGAAGCAGGTCGCTGCCCACGACGCCGATGTAAACATTGCGCGGCACCTGCAATCCGCGCATCTGGCGGCGGTAGTGCTTGCAGCTGTAGATGAGCTCGCGCGGGATGACCTTGTCGTTGAGGATCTTGGCTTCAGAGTAGATGTCGCGCAGAAAGAGATTGAGAGCCGTGATACGTTGCGTGAGGCCGCGCTCGATGTGCTCCCACTCGGCTGCGGTAATGAGGCGCGGCAGCATGTCGTAGGGAAAGATGCGCTCAGTGCCCTCGTTGCGTCCATAGACG
>Ga0364874_10234_pt2 | contig 29124 bp, 16 predicted proteins | sample ExccelAu500001D4_2_FD_206922 | JGI IMG/M metagenome (GOLD analysis project Ga0364874, IMG submission 206922) | Enriched cells from Trout Bog Lake Hypolimnion, Wisconsin, USA - BchlTB.Aug07.5000.01.D4 | ecosystem: Environmental > Aquatic > Freshwater > Lake > Hypolimnion/Profundal zone | place... | reverse complement strand
CCGCAGTGATATCATCAGATCACTCAATAATCCAGGAACTTCACTTGCCTGCAAATTGATGGCGGGGGCGAAACCCTGCCTGAATCCACAACCATTTCCGGTGGTGCGCGAACCGCGCTTTCGCCCGATGGCCAAGTTTGGTTTGCCACTTCCGATGGCGTGTTGAATGCCGACACCCGCCAATCAGCGGTCGAACCATCATCGATACCACTTTATGTTGAGAGCGCCGCCTTTAATGGCAAACCGCCATTTTCCCTGCTCAACGGTGGGTTGTGGTCAGCAACGGGCACCAATAGCTCGCCCTTCCAGGCACCGGTGGATTTGCGGTCGCTGGAAATTCATTTCACCGCCTTGAATTATGCCGCGCCCGGAGAAGTCCGGTTTCGGCATCGGCTCGATGGTTTTGACGCCGACTGGGTGGATGATGCCGGTGGTCGCTTGGCACGCTACGGACGATTGCCTTACGGCCATTATCGGTTCCGTGTCGCCGCGCGGAATGAAGCAGGCGACTGGCAGGAGGCGTCGGAACCATTCGCGTTTGTGGTTCCAACCCCGTTTTATCGCCAGGCTTGGGCCATCGGTCTGTTTGTCATCGCTGCCGTTGCGCTGGTGACGGGAATCGTCCGACTGGTTTCCCACCGTCGTCTGCGGATTGCCCTGGCGCGGTTGGAACAGCAACAATCGCTCGAACGGGAACGCATGCGTATCGCGCGGGACATGCACGACGAGATGGGTTCGAAGCTGACGAAAATTTCCTTTCTGAGCGAACACGCCCAAGTAGAGGCGGAGGCAACCGGGGCGCTCGCCGGCAAAATCGAATCCATCGCCCAGACCTCGCGGGAATTATTGCAGACCATGGATGAGATTGTTTGGGCCGTCAACCCGCGCAATGACACCTTGGAAAATCTGGTTGCCTACCTTGGCCATTATTCGGTTGAATATTTTCAGAACACTAAAATTGAATGTGAGCTGCGCCTGCCGCAGGATATTCCCCATCATCCGCTCTCATCGGAGGTGCGGCACAACCTGTTCCTAACCTTTGAAGAGGCCTTGAACAACGTGCTGAAACACTCGTCCGCATCGAAAGTAAAAGTGGAAACGTCAATCAATGTGGATGATTGTGAAGTCAAGATTACTGACAATGGAAAGGGCTTTGTGGTGCCAGAACGGCAGGGCAATATTATGTCGCGCGGTGGTCGGGGCGGCAACGGATTGAGAAACATGCACCAGCGTTTGACAGACATTGGCGGAGTATGTCTTGTCGCCAGCCGGCTTGGCAATGGCACCACGGTCACGATACGAATCTTGCTCAACCCAAAAGCATCCCATAAACCATGAAAAAAATCATCACCGTTTCCATAGTGGATGACGAAGCCGACTTGCGCCAGCACATCGCCGGTTATCTGGCCGCCGCCGGGAACATCCGGTGCATCAGCGCTTACGCCAGCGCCGAAGAGGCTCTGAAACGTTTGCCGCAGGACAAACCGGATGTCATCTTGATGGACATCAACCTCGGTGGCATGGATGGCGTTGAATGTGTCCGCCAGTTGACTCCGCTCATGCCCGAATCGCAGGTGCTGATGCTGACCGTCTTTGAGGACACTGAGCAGATTTTCCTGGCGCTTGCCGCAGGCGCGAGCGGTTATTTGCTGAAACGTCTGTCGCCAAAAAAATTGCTGGAAGCCATCCAGGAAGTGCGTGATGGCGGGTCACCTATGTCAGCTCCCATCGCCCGCAAAGTGGTCCAGTCCTTCAAAGCCGTTCCGGTTCGCGGCGATGATTCGGTGGATCTTTCTCCCCGCGAACGGTCCGTGCTGGACGGCTTGGCCGAGGGTCTCGCCTACAAACAAATCGCCGATCAACTCGGAGTGAGCATTCACACGGTGCGAAATTACATCCGCCGGATTTACGAGAAGCTCCACGTTTGCACGCGCACGGAGGCGGTCGCAAAATTTTTAAGGAAATGAGAGTCCCAGATCCAGCATCCTGTGTGTCATTGGGGGCACGGATTATTTTTTTCCTTGCCGCGCTCGCCTGCGCCAATGCCGGCGAACCATCCGCCTGGTATCAGGCCCGGGCGCTGTTGATGACGCGCTGGGCGGCGGAGGTCGGTCCGACCAACGCGTTGCCGGAGTATCCGCGCCCGCAATTGGTTCGGCCCGATTGGTTGAATCTGAACGGGCTCTGGGATTACGCCATTACCCCGGATTCAGTCACCGAGCCACCCCGATCCGAGGCGAAAATTTTAGTTCCTTTTCCTTTGGAATCGGCGCTGTCCGGGGTGATGACCAATTTCAATGAACACAGCAAGCTCTGGTATCATCGGGCTTTTTTTGTGCCGGAATCTTGGCGCGGTTGGCATGTCAGATTGCATTTCGGCGCGGTGGATTGGCGCTGTCAGGTCCGGGTGAACGGCCACGCCATCGGTCAGCATCAAGGCGGTTATGACGCCTTTACGTTTGATGTCACAGATGCCTTGCTTTGGAAAGGTCCGGAGGAAATTTCCGTTTGCGTGACCGATCCCACGGAGGGCGACCAGCCGCGTGGCAAGCAATCGCGCAAACCTGATGGGATTTTCTACACGGCGAACTCCGGCATTTGGCAGACGGTTTGGCTGGAGCCGGTGCCGGAAGTGTGCATTGACCACCTTAAAGTCTCACCGGATGTTGACTCCAAAGCATTGCGATTACAAGTGGCCGTCAACACCATTTCTGAAGATTACCAGATTGAAGCTGTGGCCTCCGTCGCTGGAAAAGAGGTGGCCCGCGTCACGGGCAAGGCCAACACGGCATTGATTCTGAGCCTGCCCAATCCCCATCTTTGGTCGCCGGACGACCCCTTTCTTTACGACTTGAAGGTAATGCTGAAGCAAGCAGATAAGACGTTAGACTCGGTCTCCAGTTATTTTGGCATGAGAAAAATCGCTCTTCGCAAGGACAGTCAAGGCGTTACCCGGATGGCACTGAATGACCAGTTTGTTTTTGAGCTGGGCACGCTGGACCAGGGGTTCTGGCCGGATGGGATTTACACCGCCCCGACAGATGAGGCGTTGCGTTCGGACATCGAATTTTTGAAAAAAGCCGGGTTCAATCTGACGCGCAAACATGTGAAGGTCGAACCGGACCGCTGGTATTATTGGTGTGACAAGCTGGGGTTGCTCGTCTGGCAGGACATGCCCAGCGGCAACAATGCCACCGTGGATGGCCGCCGCGATTTTGAAAACGAATTGCTCCGCATGGTTGAAGGGTTGGAAAATCATCCATCCATTATCGTCTGGGTATTGTTCAACGAGGGCTGGGGTCAGTATGAAACGGAGCCGCTGGCGCAATGGCTGAAGGAAGTGGACCCGTCGCGGCTGGTGGACAATGCCAGCGGCTGGACGGACATGCGCGTCGGTGATCTCATTGACATGCATAGCTATCCCGGCCCGGATTCGCCGGCACCCGAACCGCATCGCGCTGCGGTGCTGGGTGAATTCGGTGGATATGGTTTGTCCGTGGAAGGACACTCATGGTCGGGGAATTGCTGGGGATACGTCATGCTCGCAAATGCAAATGAACTGGCTGACCAGTATTCACGGGCGCTTAAGCATGTCTGGAGACTGCATAACCTGAGCGGCTTGAGTGCCGCCGTCTATACGCAAACTGCCGACGTGGAAACCGAGTGCAATGGGTTGCAGACTTACGACCGGGCCGTTGCCAAGATTGCTCCGGCCGTTTTGTTCGCAGCCAATCACATTGAGTCTTCCGGGTCACCGATGAAAATCATTTTGGGCGATGCGCTCTTTGAGCGAATTAAATGGAGATATTCCACGGATAAACCGGCCGATGACTGGTTCAAACCCGAGTTTGACTACTCGGCTTGGAAGGAAGGAATCGGTGGGTTCGGCACCACGGGAACCCCGGGAATATATCTAAATACAACCTGGGATACGGCCGATATCTGGCTCCGGCGGGAGTTCAATTTGAAAGCAGAAGATTTGTCTGGAATCAAACTCCAGATGTTTCATGACGAAGACGTGGAAGTGTATTTGAATGGCGTGTTGGCCATGAAACAGTCCGGGTTTATCACCGATTATGATGACTTTGAGATTTCAAAAGAAGCGGCGGCGGCGCTCCAACCCGGCCGCAATACGATTGCAGTTCATTGTCATCAAACATCGGGTGGCCAAGGCATTGACGTGGGGATCATCATTCTACAGCCCGATCCGGAGCAAAACTCAAAGTAGTAAATCTCCTCGGCGTTTTCCTGTGGCTGTCATTTTAATTTATGATTTATGGATGCTAGAATAATCCGCTTCAAGTTCGGCCTGCTGTTGTTGGCTGGATTGAATGGGAGCGTCATGTTAGCCGGCAATACGGTTGTCCGGCATACCTTTGAAAACCCTGTGGTTGCGCGGGGCCAAGATCCGTGGGTGATTCGTTGGCAAACCAGTTATTATTTTTGCCAATCTCGTCCGGATGGCATCTGGGTCAATCAGGCAGCACGTCTGGAGGACATCGGTGTGGATCATTGGAAATGTGTCTGGCGGCCGCCGGCGGACTCCGCCTGGTCAAAACAGATTTGGGCGCCCGAATTGCATTTTCTGCAAGGTAAATGGTTCATCTACTTTGCGGCGGATGACGGCGATAACGCCAATCATCGCATGTATGTGCTCAAAGGCACGGCCGCCGACCCGCAGGCACCGTTCAAATTTCTGGGCAAAATTGCCGCGCCGACCGACTGCTGGGCGATTGACGGAACCGTGCTCGAAATGCTCGGAGGAAACCTTTATTTCATCTGGGCGGGCTGGCCGGGCAAAAACGACGGTATTCAGAACCTTTATATCGCGCCGATGAGCAATCCTTGGACGATCAGCGGCGAACGGGTTTGCATTTCGCAGCCCGACCAGAAATGGGAACAGCGCGATTTTCCCCGCATCAATGAAGGCCCGGAAACGCTCTGGCACGATGGAAAGTTGTTCATCATCTATTCAGCCAGCGCCTTTTGGGACGACAATTATTGTCTCGGCCAGCTTACCTGGACCGGTGGCGATGTGCTTAATCCGAAATCCTGGGTCAAGCAACCGGAACCGGTTTTTGCGCGCACGGCGGCAGTGTTCGGGCCGGGCCATTGTTCGTTTGTCAAATCGCCGGACGGCAAAGAAGATTGGATTATATACCACGCGCATCTGGCGCAAGGCACGCGCGAACGCGATGTGCGCATCCAGCGTTTCGATTGGAATCCGGATGGCACTCCTAAATTCGGCCGGCCCGTTGCGCCCGGGGTTCCAATGCCTGCTCCTTCAGGCGAGTAACCGGCTTGTCCGGCGACGTTGAACAGCTAACTTGATGTCATTTAACATCAGCTAAAAGCAGACCGAAATAAACTGTGGCCACTTCATGCCACATGACATTCTTTCGGAAGTTGGTTTATAGTCACAGCATGTTCCACATGCCGAATTGAAGGATAGCCGACGTATCCCTAGATCCAAACCTATTCGACACGGACAAAAACCAGCAACCCAACAAATGAAAACTCCAAAATATTCCCTAACCGCAAAACTGGGTAGTCTGTCCCCAATCAAAACATTGACCTTGGCCGCAGCTTTGGCCGTGCCGGCCCTGACTGCCTCGGCCCAAACCCTGTGGACCGGCGGCACTGCTGACTACAACAACCCGGCCCTCTGGAACGGCACTTACAATGGTGGCAGCAACCCCAACACGTCCAACGACAATGGCTCAAACAATGTGGTTTTAATTCAGCCGGCCGATCCGACTTGGCAGCACGGTGATACGCTGGCCGGCAATGGTGACAACACGAGTGGCGCCTACCTGCAAACCGGTTCCATCAACGATACGGGCGGCGGCAATTGGCTGCGCATGGGCATCGGTAACAACTCTTACGGTTCCTACATTTTGAGCAATGGTGTGGTGAATGTCGGTGGTAGAACTCAAATCGGAGAAAAAGGCACCGGCTATCTTGAAATTGACGGCGGCACTTACAATGGCAACGTCAATGACGGCGGTGCCAACCCGGCCATGGTCTGCGGTCAGGGTGATTTTGGCCCCGGCACTGGCACCTTGGTCATCAATGGCGGCATCGTCAACATGCCCCGGGAAACTTGGATTGGCGAGCAGGGCGGCAGCGGCACCGGCAACGGCACTTTCTTTATGAACGGCGGCACTTACAATGCAAACGACTGGTTTGCCGTCGCACGCGCCGGCGCACCGGGTGTGCTTAACATTACCAACGGCACGATCAACAAGACCGGTAATGGCGACTTTCTCATCGGCACGGGCGGCACCGGCTTTATGAATCAGACGGGCGGTGTGGTCAATATCAACAACGGCAACTTCCGGGTTGGCGACGGCACCACGGCGACTTACAACATGGCCGGCGGCTCGCTCACGAACTTCGGGGAGCTTTGGGTCGCCCAAGGTGGCGGCAGCGGCACCATCAATATGAGCGGCGGGACATTGACCGCGAACAATTGGTTTCAGTGTGGCCGCGGCGGAACCGCCCTGCTCAATATGACCGGTGGCACAATTCACAAGACCACCGTGGCTGGAACAGCCTTCATCATTGGCGATAACAACCCCGGCCGCGTCATTCAGACGGGCGGCACGTTCGTTGATGATGCGCAATACTGGATTGGCAATAATTCAACCTCGGAACTTGATTTTACCAATGGCACGTTGACGGTTAGTGGCGGAATGTATGTTGGACTCGGATCAGGCAACGGCACTTTCAACCTGGCCGGTGGCACGGTGACCAATAGCAATGTGTTCCATATTGCTCAGGATGGTAGCAGCAGCGGCACGGTGAATCTCATTGGCGGCAGCTTGTATGTGAATGAAGTGACCACCGGCAATGCTCTCCTTGGTGTCAGCACGTTGAACCTCAACGGCGGCACCATTCTGGCCTTGGGCGACAACCCCACTTTCTTGCATGATCTCTCATCGGCTTACGTTCTTGCTGGTGGCGCCATTTTTGATTCGCAGGGTCATAGTGTGACGGTTTCGCAAAACCTGCAGGACAACGGCGGCGGCGGTTTGACTAAAAATGGCGCGGGCATGCTCACTCTCGCCGGCGTCAACAGTTACAATGGGAACACGGTCGTAAACGCGGGAACTCTGGCGGTAACCACCGCCACGGCTACCTCTGGCACCGGCGGCTATACCGTGGCCAACGGGGCTGCGTTGAATTTACAGGTTGCAACTGCGAATGGCCAGTTGAACGCGACGAGCCTGACCTTGGCCAGCACGGCTTCCACTTTGAATCTTGACTTGAATTCTTTTGGCAATCCGACTTTGGCTCCGGTAAATGTCTCTGGTGCCTTGGCTGTCAATGGCACGGTAACTATCAATATTGCGGACGGTTTGCCGCAGATCAGCCAGTTTCCGTTGATTAAATATGGCAGCAAGAGCGGCTCCGGCAGCTTCGTGCTGGGTTCCATCCCAATTGGCGTGGTGGCCACTCTTGTTAACAATACCGGAAATCATTCCATTGATCTGAACATCACTTCGGTAAGCATTCCGCGTTGGGACGGTAGTGTGAACGGAAACTGGGACATTGGCCTGACCGCCAACTGGGTCAATATCGCTAATAATCTCCCGACCATTTTCAGTCAGGGCAACCCGGTGGTTTTCAATGACAGCGCAGCGGGAACGACGGCGGTCAACCTCACCACCACGGTGAATCCCAGTGCTGTTACAATTAACAACAGCACCTTGGTTTACACGCTGACGGGCACTGGCAAGATCAGCGGCAGCACCAGTTTGATCAAGCAAGGCTCCGGAACCGTTACGATTGCCAACACCGGTGGTAACAATTTCACCGGCCCCGTGGTCATCTCCGGCGGCGTATTGTCGGTAGCCAGCCTTGCTAATGGCGGGTCACCCAGCGCGATTGGAGCATCTTCCGCCAGTCCGACCAACCTGGTGCTGGATGGCGGTGCATTAAGCTATTCCGGGCCGGCCGTTACGATCAATCGCGGCTATTTGACTCAGCAAACGAACAGCACGATCACCACCGTGAGCAATCTCACGTTGACGGGCACGGCCAACGCCACGTTGCTCGGTGGATTGACCAAGACTGGCAATGCCCAACTCACCTATGCCGCCGCTGGCTCCAATGTCCTTTCCGGCGCGAGTTCTCCGGGCTACATCGTGCAAGCCGGCTCTGTGCTGTTTGACGGGTCGAATGGCGGACAAACCAATCTGGTTCAAAATGATTTCAGTGTGGTTGGCAGCGCCAGCACTGCTGCGGTCATCGTGACCAACGCGACCATAAATACCACCAGCGATATGAGCTTGGGAAATGTTCCCAACACGGCGGGCACGTTGACCTTGAACAATGGCGCCACTCTGAATGTGGGTTCATGGTTTACTCTTTCCGACTCAGCGGGATCGACTGGCACCTGCACAATGAACAGTGGCAGCACTTTGAATGTGAACAACGGCCGGCTTTTCCTCTGCTCAAACCAGGGCACCTACGACACCTTAAACATCAATGGCGGCACGATCAACAAATCCGGCGACTATTTCGCAATTGTCAACGGCGGTTGGAACGGAGTCGGTGCCGCCCGCACCGGCATAGTGAACCAGGTAAGCGGCACCGTTAACTGCTCCTCAGAGTGTTGGATCGGCGACAGTGGCGGTCCCGGAAACGGATCCCTTGGTGTATATAACCTGAGCGGAGGAACGCTGAATCTTGGCAACTGGTTTGGCGTTGGCCGGGACGGCTCCACTGGTATCTTTAACATGACCAACGGAATCCTCAACAAAACTTCCGGTGGTGATATGGTGATCGGAAGAGGTGGCAGCGCCGGAACCTTCAACATGGTTGGCGGGACTATTACTAAGGATAACAACGGTGCGCTCATCGTTGGTCAAGGGCAAGGTGTTGGCGAGCTTGATCAAAGCGGCGGCTCTATCACCACTACCGGTGAATATTGGCTGGGTGTGGACAACGGCACCATCGCCACCAATAACATTAGTGGCACGGCGCAAATGACTGTTCACAATTGGGTCACAATTGGTCGTAGTGGTCTCGGCGTGGTCAATATGTCCAATGGACAATTTAGCTCGGACACCCAGGCGTTTATCGTAGGCATTTGGGGTGGTAGTCAGGGTATCTGGAACCAGTCCGGTGGTTCGCTAAATGTAAATCAAGACATCTGGATCGGCCAGGGTGATAACAATGCACACGCCACAATCAATCTGAGCGGCGGCACTATCACCAACACGGGTTGGATAGCTGTTGGTCGCGAAGGTGCGCACGGCATACTCAACATCACAGGCGGCACCATGGTCAAGGCTGGCGTTGGCAACAATATCAGCATCGCCCACAATAGCGGCGCATCCGGTGATGTCATTATCAGCGGCACGGGCACGTTCCTCTGCCTGTCAGGTGAAACTTGGGTCGGTGAGAACGCCGCTCCTGGCACTTGGACGATGAACGGCGGCACGGCAGTTCTCGGGATGGTCCGTTTGGCTGAAAATGCGGATGCCACGGGCGTCATGACCTTGAACGCTGGTTCATTGACGGCCACTGAAATCACCACCGGCAACACCGGGGCTACCCAGCGCGAGTTGGATTTCAACGGCGGCACGCTGGTTGCCGGCGGGGATAATGCCAACTTCATCCACGACCTGACTGCGGCCAACGTGAAATCGGGTGGTGCAATCATTGATACCGCGTCGCATTCGGTTTCAGTTAATCAAGCCTTGTTGGGTGTATCACCTGACGGTGGACTCATGATGAAAGGCAACGGCACATTGCAGTTGAACGCTGTCAACACCTATACCAATGTTACGACGGTCAGCGCCGGAACCTTGGGTGGTGCGGGAACAATTGCCGGCCCGGTCAAAGTTGCTGCGGGAGCTACGCTGTCACCGGGAACCGCGTCCATCGGAACATTGACCGTCAATAATACGCTGACTTTGAGCAATCTCAGCAAGACCTTCGTCAAAGTTAGCATTGACGGTGGAGCTCACAATGACTCGGTTGTTGGCCTAACAGGGGTTGCCTACAACGGTTCATTGACCGTCAACAATGTCGGCACAAATGCGCTGACGGTTGGCTCCGTATTCCAGTTGTTCAATGTTCCTGGTTCAATCACTGGCAACTTCAGTTCAGTGGCCATTCTTCCGTTCGGCCATGGGACATTCAATCCGGCCACCGGACAGTTGACGATCACTTCCATGGTTCCACCGACGGTCAACAAGCCGGTTATTTCCAGCGGCAACTTGATCCTCTCCGGAACCGGCGGGACGCCTGGCGGTGGCTACACCTGGCTGAACAGCACCAGCCTGACGAACCCGATTGCGGTCTGGACGGTCGCCGCCAGTGGCGTGTATGACTCGGCTGGCGCGTTCTCCAACGCCATCCCGGTTAGCACCACGACTCCGACAGAATTCTTCCGCTTCCGCACTCCGTGATGTGGTTGTAGCAGAATTTGATTCAAGGGCGTCCCTTCGGGGGCGCCCTTTTTCATTTCAATTGTCCCTTTGCAAGAGAAGTGATTATGCCGGCGTTGTAGCCACTTTATGCCACATGACAACGGGTAACAATGCGCGTAGCTTTGTGTAAATCTTGCAAATTACAAGCGCTCAATTGTGGGCACCTACTTTTTCAAGATCAGGTTCTGTTTGTCAGAAAATCAAAACGAATCTATGGGTCCGATGATGAAAAAAATGTCACTTCAATGCGGTTCCGCCTCCCGCCGCCTGCGTTCCGTCAGGCATGCTCGGGCATTTACTTTGATTGAGCTTTTGGTGGTGATTGCGATCATCGCGATCCTCGCGGCCATGCTGCTGCCGGCCTTGAGCAAGGCAAAACAGAAGGCCAAACAAACCAGTTGCATCAACAACATGCGGGAGATAGGCATTGCGCTGGTCATGTATGCGGGTGATTACAACCAGTATCCCAGTTGCTTCTGGTCAGGGGGCAGCACTCCGGCGGGAAACTCAACCTATGTATGGCAACCCCGGTTGCTGAGCTTGATGGGCAATAGCCGAAAATCTTTCTATTGTCCGGCTGCCCTGCCAAGCAGTGCCTGGGATACCAATGCGAACAAGACACTTTATCCGTGGACCTCATTGGCAAAGGGAGAAAACTATCTGCCTGATCCCTATGCCATCAAAGAAACATCGCGATTTTCACTGGGTTACAACGACTGGGGTTTGAGCCAAGGTGCCGCCTTGGGCATGGGCGGGGATGTGGGCAGCCGTATCATCAAGGATAGCACGATTCGAAGACCCTCTGAAATGATCTCCGTCGGGGAAGTCCGGTCAGACGCCGCGACGATTGACTTCAACGCCAATGTGGATCCACAGGTAAGCAACCAACAAAACCCCGCACAGCACACCCAAACTCCTTGCAACCGTCATAACTTCCGCACGGACATTGTCTTCGCGGACGGCCATGTGGAAAGTCCGAAGCGCAACGATGTCATTGATCCCAAAAACATGATCTGGCGGGCGCGCTGGTGCAACGACAACGACCCGCATACCGAAGTTTCATGGTCAGTGCCGTGGTTGCCCGGCGACGGCCCGATGGAGCAGTAGCAATTTTGTTCAGCGCGGATTTTATTACAACCCGGTTTTGTCTCCCAAATTGGAATTATTTTTATGCAACGATTGTGGTTTTTTCTCCCAACTTTTTTTACGCTTGCCATTTCAACCATTGCCAGCGCCGAACCCTTTCGTCCGCCGGCGGTGTCCTTGGTGGCGAACGATCCTTATTTCAGCATCTGGTCGGCGGCGGACAAGCTGACGGACCGGGGCACGACGCATTGGAGCGGCAAAGCGCAGCGGCTCGCCAGTCTGGTGCGGATAGATGGGAAGACGTTCCGGCTCATGGGGGCGGAACCGGCGACTGTGCCAGCCTTGCCGCAGACCGGAGTGGAGGTATTGCCCACACGAACGATTTACAGTTTCAGTGGTGCCGGCATAAAGCTCGCGCTCACGTTCCTGACCGCCGACCTGCCGGATGATCTGGATCGCCTGGCACGACCGGTGACGTATTTGACCTGGTCGGCGGAGGCCACGGATTCGCAAAAGCACGACATTGCCGTTTATTTTGACGCGCGCTCGGAACTGGTGGTCAACCAGCCGGATCAGCCGGTGACTTTTGAAAAAGCCGACGTTTCGCACCTGATGGGCTGGCGCGTGGGTTCGGTGGAACAACCGGTGTTGCAGAAGAAGGGCGACGACGTTTGCATTGATTGGGGTTATTTGTATGTGGCGATGGCCAGGGACAAACGCGCTGCCGCCACGGTCAATTCAGCCGAAACGGTCCGCAAAGATTTTATCACCGCCGGCTCACTACCGGCGCCTGCGACCGGGGCCGCTCTGCAAAACAATGGCCGCAACGATTCGGTGATCGCTTTTGCCGTGAATTTGGGAGCGGTTCAGGACCAGCCGGCTTCCTGCTGGCTGATGCTCGCCTACGACGACCTCTACTCGATCCAATACATGAAGAAAAATCTGCGCCCCTATTGGCGGCGCAACGGCTGGGAAGCAGCCGATTTGCTGAAGGCGGCGGCGCATGATTATCCGTCCTTGGTGAAACGCTGCGCGGCGTTCGATGACGAACTGATGACGGACTTGCGCAACGCCGGCGGCGAGAATTATGCGTTGCTGGGCGCGCTGGCATATCGGCAGTGTTTTGCCGCCGGCAAAATCGTGGCGGACGACAATGGCCAGCCATTGCAGTTCTGCAAAGAAAACCATTCTGGCGGATTTATCAGCACCTCCGATGTGTTTTATCCGATGTCGCCGCAGTTTTTATTGTTCAATCCGACGCTGGCCAAGGCCTTCATCGTGCCGTTCATGAATTATGCGGGAAGCGAGCGCTGGAAATTTCCGTTTGCCCCGCACGACCTTGGCAGCTATCCCCAGGCGAACGGCCAGCTTTACGGGGATGGTGAACGCGGCTTGAACAACCAGATGCCCGTCGAGGAGAGCGGAAATTTGCTGTGCCTTTTTGCCGCCGTCGCCCAGATGGAAGGCAACGCCGATTTTGCCGGGCTCTATTGGAAGCAGCTTGCGCAATGGGCGGGTTATCTCAAGGACAAAGGATTTGATCCCGAAAACCAGCTTTGCACGGATGACTTTGCCGGCCACCTGGCGCACAACGTGAACCTGTCCGCGAAGGCGATCTGCGGCCTTGGTTCATTTGCAAAACTGTGTGCGATGCGCGGCGACCAGGCCCAGGCGGATGAATATTCAAAGCTGGCGCATGAGTTTGCGCAGCGCTGGGTGAGGGAAGCCAATGACGGCGACCATTTCCGGCTGGCATTCGACCGGCAAGGTTCGTGGAGCCAGAAATACAATCTGGTTTGGGACCGGATTTTGGGATTAAATTTGTTTCCGGCGGAAGTGAAGCAAAAAGAAATGGATTTTTACAGGAAAACGCAGAACCCATACGGCCTGCCGCTCGACAACCGCGAGACCTACACCAAGCTGGACTGGATCACGTGGACGGCAACACTCACGCAAAATCGCGCCGATTTTGAAGCCTTGATTGCCCCGGTCGTTGCTTTCTTGAACGCAACGCCGGATCGCTCGCCCATGACGGACTGGTATCAGACCAAGACCGCGCGGAAAGTCGGATTCGACGCGCGGCCGGTCGTCGGCGGCGTGTTCCTGCAAATGCTCTACAACCAGGAAGTCTGGCACAAATATGCCGGGCGGGACAAAACGAAGGCGGCCAACTGGGCGCCGATGCCCAAAGCGCCAACGGTCACCGTGATTGTTCCGGCGGCGGATCAACAGCCGGCAATATGGGACTACACCACCACCCGGCCTACGGATGGCTGGATGGAGCAAAGTTTTGATGCTTCGTCCTGGAAGCAGGGCCGGAGCGGATTTGGTTCGGCGGGGACGCCGGGCGCAATCATCGGCACCCCGTGGCAGACGGACGACATCTGGCTGCGGCGGGAGATGGATCTGCCGGCGGGGAATCATGGCGATGTTAGTGCGTGGCTGCATCACGACGAGGATGTCGAGGTCTATATCAACGGCGTGCTGGCTGTCAAGGCCGGCGGTTTCATCTCCGGCTATGATGTTTTTCCGTTGACGCCCGAAGGCCTGGCGGCGCTCAAGCCCGGTAAAAACCTGGTCGCCCTGCATTGTCACCAGACCGTCGGCGGACAATATGTCGATCTGGGACTGGTTGAGGTTCAAAATAACTAGCCCACGTGAGAGTCGCCATCATATCTGCGGTTGTGGCGAGTTTGACTGGACTTGGTATAATTTCCACCAGCGCACAAGGATTTCCCTCCGCGACGAATCTTCCGCCCACCGCCGTCGTCACCAATCGCGCGCCGCTGTTATCGCCGCCATTCACCGCGTTGCCGCTGGGCAGTGTCCGGCCGGGAGGCTGGCTGCTCACGCAATTCCAGATGCAGCGCGATGGTTTGACCGGGAATGCCGAGGCCGTTTATGCCAGCGATATCGGCACCAACAGCGGCTGGCTCGGCGGCACTGGGGACAATTGGGAGCGCAGCCCGTATTACTACAAGGGCCTTATCCCGCTGGCTTACGAGCTGAATGACGCCGGCCTCAAACAGAAGGCGCAAAAATGGATAGACTGGCTGCTGGACAACCAGGGTTCTGATGGCTACATCGGGCCGGTTTCCAACAACGACTGGTGGCCGCGCATGTTGGCGACGTATGCGCTGCGCGATTATTATGAGGCCACGGCCGACCCGCGCGTGCCGACTGTGTTGAGCAATTATTTCCATTACATGCTTGTCAACTTGCCGGCGCGTCCGCTTTCGGATTGGGGCAAGGCGCGTGCCGGCGATGAAATGGATGTCGCCCTCTGGCTCTACAACCGGAACGGCGACACCAATCTGTTGTCGCTCGTCAATCTGCTGCACCAGCAGGCCTACGACTGGACCGGCATTTTCACCAGCAACAACTTTGCGCTTTACGGCACCGACTTTCAGCCGAAGCACAATGTGAACGTGGAACAGGCGCTGAAGATGCCCGAGGTGTATTATCAGCTTTCAGAAAATCCCTACGACCTGAACGCGCTGGAACTGGGCTGGGACAATTTGATGCGGGAACATGGCTTGTCGTGCGGCATCAACAGCGGCACCGAATTTCTGTCTGGCAACGCGAGCATTCAGGGCGTGGAATTGTGCGCGATTGTCGAGGCGATGTTGAGCCTGGAAACCGACATCCGCACCACCGGCAACCCGGTGCTGGCCGACCGGCTGGAAACCATTTCGTTCAATGCTCTGCCGGCTGCGCTGGCGAACAACATTAAAGGCATCCAATACTACACGCTGCCGAACAATGTGGTTGCCATCAATGGCGGACACGGCTTCAACCAGGATTATGCGAATGGCACTCTGCCCGGACCCAATTCCGGTTTTCCATGTTGCCGCTACAATTTTCACATGGGCTGGCCGAAATTTGTCCAGAATTCCTGGTCGGCCACGCCGGACGGTGGACTGGCCTTGATCGCCTACGGCCCGACGATCGTCAACGCCCTGTGCAGCGGACAGCAGGTGCAAATCACCGAGGACACCGGCTATCCGTTTGAAGAACAGGTGCGGCTGAATGTTTCCGTGAGCAACGCGGTGGCCTTTACGCTGGTGCTGCGCATTCCCGCCTGGTGCAGCAACGCCACCATCACGGTCAACGGCCAGCTTCAAAGCGGAATTGCTCCCGCGTCGTTCTTCCGCCTGCAACGCACTTGGACCAACGGCGATTCCGTCGTCGTGAATCTGCCGATGCCCGTTCAAACTTTGGCCGGGCCGAGCCGGTCGGTGGCCGTCAATCGCGGGCCGGTCGTTTATTCGTTGCAAATCGGCGAGCAGTGGACGGTGAGCACGCCCGATCCGCTGGGGCTGGGCTTCAATGAATTTCAGGTCCAGTCCACCACGCCCTGGAATTATGCCTTGCAACTGAATGCCACCAATCCCGCCGCGTCATTCGCGTTCACCAGTTTTGCGACGCCGACAAATCCCTTCGATCCGGCGGAGCCTTCGGTCCAATTGGCGGCGCAAGCGCGGCAACTGCCGGGCTGGACCATCGGTTGGCGCGGCACGCACGCGTTCGAGCCGCCCGTCAGCCCGGTCGCCTCGACCAATCCGCTGGTGCCCATTACGCTGGTGCCGTTCGGCGCGCAGCACATGCGGATCAGTTGGTTTCCGTATCTCGGAATTCCCGCGCCGACCGCCGGATTGTTCAGCGAAAATTTTGATCCAACCTGGAGCCAGCGATGGACGGTGTTTGGCGGCAACTGGTCGGCGCAGAACGGCGTGTTGAGCACCGTCCCGGCTTCGGCGAATGGCGTCAAGGCGCTCGCGATGGCGACGGCCTTTACCAATTTCGACTACGAGGCGGACGTGTCGGTTGGTGTCGTCGGAAATGCCGGCCTGATTTTCCGGGTCAGCCAGCCGGACATTGGCGCGGACGCTTACTGCGGCTACTATGTGGGCATTGATTCCGCCAATTCCCAATTACAATTCGGTTATGCCAACAACGGCTGGCATTCAATCACCAACGTGCCGATGACTTTTGCGGCGAAAACGTTTTATCATCTCAAGGTGCAGGCGCAAGGTTCGCGGATTCGCGTGTTTGTGACGAACACCAACCTGCCAGTTTTGGATTTGAGAGACACCAATTTTGCCGGCGGGATGCTGGGCGTGCGGAATTATTGCACGGACGGCAACCAGTCGCTGTCGAGCTACGCGCATCTGGTCGCAACAGAATTCGCGTCCGCGCGCGCCGGCGGCGCACGTGCCTGGTATCCGTTTGAGGGCAATACGCTGGATGCCAGCGGCAACGGCAATGACGGCACGATTTTCGGCAATGTTCAATTTGTTCCCGGAAAACTCGGCGCGCTGGCGGCGCAGTTTGACGGCAGCACCAACTCTTACATCGGCATCCCGCTCTCGGTCAGCAACAGTTTCACCATCGGCTTCTGGCTCAAAACCACCGCGACCGGGGACAGCGGCCAATGGTATAACGGCAAAGGATTGGTCGACGGCGAAGTCGCCGGGGTGGTCAATGATTTTGGCGTGACGTTGATCGGCGGCAACGCGGCTTTCGGCGTCGGCAATCCCGATACCACCATTACCACGCCCGTGGCGGTCAACGACGGTAGCTGGCACCACATTGCGGCCACGCGCGATTCAGTCAGCGGCCAGATGAATCTTTATGTGGACGGCAATCTTCAAGCCAACGGCACCGGTCCGCCCGGAACGAGAACCGCCCTGCCCGGCTTGCGCATCGGCAGCGTGCAGACCGGAACGGCAGGAGGTTTCCTGCCGGGAACAATAGATGATGTGCAGCTCTTCGATTTTGTTTTCAGCCCCGCTCAAGTGCCGACTTTGATGAATCACCCGCCCAATTTGACTCCAGTTTCCAACGCCACCATTCTTGCCGGGCGCACGCTGCTGATCACTAATACCGCCACCGATCCTGATCTGCCTTTGCAAATGCTCACGTTTAGCCTGCAAAACCCGCCCGCCGGCGCGACCATCACCGCGACGAACGGTGTTATCCAGTGGCGTCCCGCCATGAGCCAGTCGGGGGCGACTTATCCGTTCGCCGTCCAGGTGGCGGACAATGGCGCGCCCGCCATGACGGTCGAGCAAAATTTTTCCGTGGTTGTGCTGGCGCCGGCGTCGCCGGCCGTGAGCGCTCCGTTTTTCAATGGCGGTTCGTTTAGTATGCAGGTCGGCGGTGATGCGGGGCCGGATTATTTGATTTTTGCCACAACGAATCTGGCCGCCGGCTGGACCTGGCTGTTGACGACCAATCCCGCCGTGCTTCCATTTCAATTTGCGGATTCGGCGGCGTCGAATTACAGCCAGAAATTTTATCGCGTGCAGCTCGGTCCCTGAGGTGGAAACGAACAAAAATCAAACCGTTACTGGACAATTTCATGGCAGGATAGAAACTTTCGATTATTAAAATTATGAACCGGACGCGTGCAGTGCACATTCACTCAAGGTTTTTCAGCCTGATGTTGATTACGTTGGCGATTTTGTTTCCGAAGCCCGTTCACGGCGCCGGACTCAACTGGCCGGCCAATCAACTGCTGCCGACCTTTTCCACACCGACGCCGGCGCTGGACAGCATTGACATTAGTTCCGCCAGCAGCGCGGAGATTGACCTGTTCACCTCGCTCGAAGGGATTGTGAACCGCACCCAGCCGCGTGTTGTCTGCGTCAGCACCGTGAACGGGGAAGGCGAGTTCACCTGGTTGAGCCTTCATAATCTGTCCACCAGCCCGATTACCGGCTACAACGCCATTCTCAAATACCAGACCAATTTCACCGGTTTGGTGGTGACGGATCCCAGCCAGCCTGACACGCTGAATTTGGCGACCACGATGGCTGGCGTGAATAACGAACTAATCTGCAATCCAAGCCTGCTGCCAACCTTGACCAATAGTCCTTACAACCTTCCGATTACTGACGACCTGCGCGGACGGTTTGCCAACAAATACGGAGTGTATGGCTACCTATACACCAACTATTGGCCCCTATGCACGCATCGCATCCTGGCTGGCATGGAGACCAACTTGGATGGAAACCTCCGCGATTATCTGGTGGCGACGAAGACGGCCACAGTCTGGTTGGATCCGGGCTCGGTTTCCCAGGACGCTACGATGATGGCTTTGTTCACTTCCCAAATGACTCCGGCCAACAGCGTTTACATTGGCTGGGTGCCCAACGAGGGTAATGACGTGCCTTGGTTGTCCACTTATGGAATTCCCGTTGTTGCCAGCGATTATTTTGTCAACGGCTCGGTCTTCAGCGGTGTCGCCAGCCCCATCAATATTCCCGCCATTCCGCCGCCACCGCCGCTCCAAAATAAAGTATATGTCGCGTTGCTCCTCAGCGATGGTGACAACGCCCAATACATGCAGCATGCGATGAAAATAAACTGGGAGAACGGCAGTCGCGGCTCGGTTCCCATCGGCTGGACCGTTGACGCGCTGGTGGCCAATCTCGACCCGGTCATGCTCAATTACTATTGGAGCACCGCCACCACCAATGACTGTCTGATCTCGGGTCCGTCCGGAGCAGGCTATGCCCGCGTTGAGTTCTGGAGCAGCGCCAACTTGACCGCCTTTGCCAATATCGCCGACGGTTACCTCCAACGCAGTGGCCTCCGTGTCATCACGGTCTGGGATAGTGTCAACAGCGGCATCGCCAAGGCTTACGCGACAAATTGTCCGTCGTTGCTGGGTTTAACCGACCAGAATGGAACTTACAACGTGGTGAATCTGGGGCTGCGGACGATTGCTGAAACGCCGACTTATGCCTCCACCATTCCACAGATGACGAACGCCATCGCCAGTGCCGCCGCAGGTTGGAACGGCACCGTGCCGGTTTTCATCGTGGCCCAAGCTGTCGCCTGGAACTTGGTTCCGTCGGATTTGCTCAACATCGCCAACATGTTCCCCACGAACAAATTTGTCTTTGTGCGTCCGGATCAGTTGTTCATGCTCGCCAACCAGGTTTACGGAAACCCTGTCGCCGTGACGCAGCCACCCACCGGAATCACCGCTGGCAGTGCGACGCTGCAAGGCGTGGTGATTCCCAAGGCCGCAAATGCCGGTGCCTGGCTGGAATGGGGAACCAACACCAGCTATGGATTCCGAAGTGCGATGGCCAGTGTCGCGGGCAATTCGCTCGTGCCCGTCAGCGCCACGGCGGCCGGGCTGGTTCCGGGAACGATTTATCACTATCGCGCGGCGGTGAGCAACGCGGTGGGACTAGCTTGGGGAGCGGATAGAATGTTCAATCTTGGTGGCCGATTGAAAGCCTGGGGTGACGACAGTCTGGGCCAGACTGATGTGCCAGCCGGCTTGACCAATGTGGTGGCAATCAGCAGCGGCACGTATCACGGACTGGCCCTGAAAAATGATGGCACGGTTGCGGCATGGGGATCCGATTCCTTCAATCAGACCAACGTGCCAGCGGGACTGGCCAATGTGGTTGAAGTGGCGGGAGGCGTTCAGCACAGTCTCTCTCTCCAGTCGAACGGCACGGTCATGGCCTGGGGTGACAATTCTTATGGCCAGACCAATGTGCCGGCCGGGTTGGCCAATGTGGTGGCGATTGCTGCCGGTGGTTATCATAATCTGGCGCTGAAGAATGATGGAACCATTACGGCTTGGGGATATAATAATTATGGGCAAACGAATGTGCCCGCCGGTTTGAGCAATGCCGTAGCCGTGGCCGCCGGCAAGTATCACAGCCTTGCCTTAAAGTCGGACGGGACGGTCACGGTCTGGGGCAACAATAGTTACGGGCAGTCCAACACGCCGGCCAGCTTGAACCAGGTGGTGGCTATTTCTGCCGGCGACTATCATTCGCTGGCGCTCAAGGCGAATGGCATCGCTTCGCCCAGTCTGCTGCCGGCCTGCCGCTGGGTGGCGGACAGCCTCGCAGGGACCAATGGGATGCCGATTGGCAGTTGGAGCGACATCGTCCACGGTAAAAATGCCAGTCAGAATTCTGCCGGCAGCCAGCCGCAACTCTACACCAATGCGCTCGCAGGCCATAGCGTCGTCCGCTTTGCCGGTGCCGGCAGCCAGTATCTGACGGTTGCGGCAACGGACAGTCCGATTTCCGGTTCCGGCGATTTTACCATGGTGGTTGTGTTCAGGACTTCCACACCGGGAAACGCTTCATCTTCGTTTTACCTGAACACCGGTTTGCTGGGCGCTGATCTGCCCGGAGCCACCGCAGACTGGTCACTGGTCATCAATGGCAGTCAATTGGGTGCCGGTTTGGGCGACGGCACCGGCGGCTGTGGTTCGGATTTCAGTCTTTATGGCGGGAATGTGACTGATGGCAATCCGCACATCGGCATGTATGTGCGAGCCGGCAACACGATACGTTTGTATGTGGATGGTGTGATCGTGGCCGAACAAACGTCGCTCTGCACGTCGGCACGGGTCAGCGAACCGTTCGAGATCGGAGCGATGACTACCGCACCGTATTTCTTCAACGGCGACATCGCGGAAATCCAGCTTTACACCCGGGCACTGAATTCATTTGAAATTGCGAGCGACGACAACGCTCTGGCCAACAATTATGGCATGAGCGGCATCGCCGGGGCACCTAGGTGCCGATGGGTGGCGGACAATCTTACGGGCACCTCCGGTTCTTCCGTGAGTAGTTGGACGGATAACCTCGGCGGAAAAAATGCCATCCAGCCCAGCGCCGGGAACCAGCCCAAGGTTTATTCCAACGTGATCAACGGACACAAGACGGTGCGTTTCTCCGGCGGCAGCCAGTATTTGACCGTGGCGGCGGTGGACAGCCCGATTGCCGCCGCCGGCAGTTTTACCCTGGAGGTGGTGTTCCGGACTTCGACGGCGGGCGCTTCGTCAAGTTCATTTTACCAGAATACCGGATTGCTGGGAGCCGAGCAGCCAAACATCGTCACTGACTGGGCGTTGTGCATCAATGGCAGCCAATTGGGAGCCGGACTGGGAGCCGGTGGCAGTGGCTGTGGCTCCGACTTCAGCCTGTATGGTGGAAATGTGACGGACGGCAATCCCCATATCGCCATGTATGTGCGGGCTGGCGACACTATAACTCTTTACGTGGATGGATCCATCGTCGCGACGCAAAACTCACTTTGTGCGGATGCCCGGGGTGATTATCCGTTCCAAATTGGAGCGATGACGACCAGTTCGTATTTTTTCAATGGCGACATCGCTGAAATCCAACTTTACAACCGCGCGTTGAATCCATTGGAGGTCATGAATGACAATGAACAACTGGCCGCGACATTTGGTATCGGCGGCGTGGCGGGCGACGTAGTCGTCTGGGGAAATAATGCCAACGGCCAGGCCAATGTGCCCGCCGGCTTGACCAACGTCTTGGCGGTCGCCAGCGGCAGCGCCTTCAATCTCGCCTTGCAGGCGGGCGGGACGGTGACCGGTTGGGGCAACAACGGCCAGGGCCAGCTCAATCTGCCTGCCGGCCTGACCAATGCGACCGCGATTGCCGGTGGGACGAATTTTACGCTTGCGATTGCCGACGAAATTCCGCAAGCCATCAGCACCAACGTTGCGGGCTATATAAATCACGATCTCGCGTTGGCGTTGCCGGCCAACAACCCTGACGGGCTGCCATTGAATTTCCACATCTTGTCGTTGCCGGCGACCGGGGCGCTTTACCAATACTCCGCCGGCGTGCGCGGACTGCCCATCAGCGCACCCAACACGCTTGTCGGCGACCCGAACGGCCAGGTCATCTTTGCGCCAGCTCCGGGAGCGACGGGAAATCCGTATGCAACTTTTAATTTCATGGTGGATGACGGCGTTTACAGTTCCGCTTTGGCCACCGTGACGGTCAACATCGGGCTACCCGACGCGCCGCAATTCACCGGCTATTTGTGGAATCCGGGAACCTCCGGCGCGGGAAGCTTTGAGTTGGATTTTTCGGGCGACACCAATGCAACCTACAGCGTGTGGGCGACCACCAATTTGCTGGACTGGGTCAACCTTGGCACCGCGACCGAGTTCCCGCCCGGCCAGTATCAATTCATTGACACGTCGGTCACCAACTCGCCGCAGCAGTTTTACCGCCTTTCCGCCCCGTAAATTTGCCGTCATGATTTTCAACGCTAAATGTCTGCGGTCTTGTCAAACCAGTGCTTGGACTAACAAATTACTGGTCCAGAAAAGTGAACCCGGTCAACCCGATTGCGCACATAGGCCGGCAAGCAATTTCCCCGTCGGCCTGAAGAACCCATGACGATCCTCAACCAAAAACCAAAATGATTAATAATATGAATCCAACCTATAAATTGAATGTGGCGGGATTGACCGCCGGTCTGGCCGTGGCCTTGTTCAGCGGCTGCGCCACCCACGAGTCCGCCTCCCTGATCCAGCCGGAGCCCTTCGGCAAAACTGCCGACGGGACGCCGGTGGCGATCTACACCCTGCGCAACGCCCACGGCATGACCGCGCGCATCATGACTTATGGCGGCATCGTGCAGTCGCTGCTGGTGCCCGACAAGAGCGGGAACTTTGGCGACGTGGTGCTGGGCTACGACACGCTGGACGGTTATCTGACCAACAGCCCGTATTTTGGCGCCCTGATCGGCCGCTACGGCAACCGCATCGCGAAGGGCCATTTCACGCTGGACGGCAAAAGCTATACGCTGGCGGTCAACAACGGGCCGAACGCGTTGCACGGCGGGATCAAGGGCTTTGACAAGGTGGTGTGGCAGGTGGTGCGGGCGGAAAACACGGCCCAGGGGCCGCAGTTGGAATTGAGCTATGTGAGTCCGGACGGCGAGGAAGGCTACCCCGGCACGCTCAAGGTCACGGCGCTCTACACCCTCACGCCGGACAACGGCCTGCGGCTGGATTACACGGCGACCACGGACAAGGACACGGTGGTGAACCTGACGCAGCATTCCTATTTCAACCTGGCCGGCCACGGCGACATTCTGGGGCATGAAGTTTATCTCAATGCCGACACGTTCACGCCGGTGGACAGCACGCTGATCACGACCGGGGAACTGCGGCCGGTGGCGGGCACGCCCTTCGACTTCCGCACCCCGGCGACGATTGGTTCGCGGGTCAACGCCCAGGACGAACAGATCAAGTTTGGCGGGGGGATTGATCACAACTGGGTGATCAACCATCCGCTGGGGGAACTGGGTTTGGACGCGCGGGTGAGCGAGCCGACGACGGGCCGGGTGCTGGAAGTGTGGTCCACGGAACCGGGGCTGCAATTCTACAGCGGGAACTTTTTGGACGGCACGATCCACGGCAAGGGCGGGCAGGTCTATCCCTATCGCGGAGCCATTGCGATGGAGCCGCAGCATTATCCCGATTCACCCAACCACGACAACTTCCCCTCCGTCGTCCTGCACCCGGGCGAAACCTATCACAACACCATCATCTATCGCTTTAGTGTGAATTGAATCGATTATAGGAAACGCTGTCTGATAAAAGTTCGAAAGCTGGGAGCGATTAGAAGACGGCTGTGCTGGCGGCCAATTCTTGAAGAGAAGACGGGGCTAAAACCCACGGCAGAATTTTATTGTTCGCCCTGGAGTCTTGGTGTCAGGGTGAAATTCATGTCGCCAACTGCGATCTCAAACGGCTTGCCGGATTTGGTCACGATCTGCACGACACTAAGGTTCTGGGTTTTGCCGGCGGAATTTTTGGATTCGACTAACATCGTGAGCTGAAGGTTGCTGTGGTCGAGCAGGGTTGGCTTGAAGGTGCAGCTTTTGCCCGCGCCGAGGTCAACGCAGGTTTCATAATGATTGGTCAGCGCCAGTTCACCCAGATTTTTGTTGGTCGTGGACAAGGACGCGGTGCTGATGGCCGGCGCAGCATGCTGCACCGCCGGACTCTTGGCCTTCGTGCAGCTTGACGGAAGCAGCCCGGTCGCGATGGCCAGCACGGCCGTTAAAATTTTAGTCAGCCACATGCCCGATAAATCAGCAAGTGGCGGGCCGTTTTTGATTCAAACTGCATGAAGCTGAACTGCGGGAAAATGAAGGTTGCCGATGTTGCCGTGTCTCAAATCTGGGAAAAGTGTCACGAATCTGGAAACAAAAAAGCGAGTCCGGCTGACAGTTTAATTTCAATCCCTTGGCGTGGTTAATGCTTGAAGCGGGCCATGAAGACAGTTGTCAACAAAGTGAACCGCAGCGGCGTCTATTACCTCATGACCACCGTTACCTCCAACCAAACCAAAAGTGCCCGCTCTGATATTTGGGGCGCCTTGGCCGTGGTGCTTCTGGTGCTTGGCGTGGTGGGCCTGATGAAACTGGTTTTGACGGTTTGAATTGCCGTCGCCGCTCAATCTTCCCGGTCGAAGATCAGAATGTTTTTGTCGTCTTCTTTAAGCGTCAGGCGTCCGCCGCCAATCTGCGCGGACATGGATTTATTCTCGCCATTGCAATCCAGTGACAAATTGTAATTGGTTCCGCTCGCCGTCCAGGTGCCTTTCCACATTTCCGGTGTGGGCGGCTGCTTTTTGAAGTTCGGCAAATTTTTCAGGAACGCCTGGCCGTCGCCGGCGGCCACAAATGTCGTGTCCGCAAAACCCTGGGTCCACATCGCGCGGATCGCCCGCATTTCGTTCGAGGGAATGTTCGGCCGTGCCTGGCGCAGCATCGCCACCGAGACGCTCACGTCAAAATCCCATCTGCCCAAAATCTCCTCGCCGTCGTATTTCGCCGACTTGCCGGTTTTGAGATAAGCCGTCAGGTCGTCCAGATTCGTCATCACCGTTCCCCACACCACGTTGATCAAATCATTGTTTTGCAGCAGCGTTTTGAACTGTGGATCATTCAAAATCTGGCCCATCGGCGCGTGCGCATCCCACGCGGCGGCGAAATCGCTGTTCTTGATGAGTTGTTGAATGTCTTCGCGCTCGACCAGCGAAATGAACGCCGGATACCGCCCCAGCCGGTCGCTCAACTGCGGGTTCTGCGCGATCAGCCCCGCGAGGTCGGCGACCTTGTAAAAATTTTCCGGCATCGCCGCGAGCGAATGTCCCGCCTTGTCCAGCCCGGTGCTTTGCAGGTCGTTTCCAAGATGGTTGATGAATTTGGTCGTCCGCGTCTCGTTGTCGGACGCCATGACCTGCGCCGTCCAATAGCTGAAATTAAAAATCACGAAGCTGGCCAGCACAAGATACGCCGTGCCGTTCAACGTGCCGATGCACGCGCCCAGCCGCGCATTCAGCCGCTCCCACAACGCCAGCCGCAGGTCACCCGCCTTGTATTTGTAATAAACCTCGACCTTGCGATGCACAAAAAAGCCCGTCGCCTTGAACAAGGTCAGGATGATGAAAAACGTCACGATGGGCGCGACGGCCCACGCCAAGGTTTCATTTTGGATGCCGACGTGAGCCAGCAGATGCTTGACGAGTCCGCCCAGCGGCACGGCCAGCAATCCGGCGAAAACGATGCCGACGAACGTGAACGCCGCATTGATCGCCCCCAGCTTGTGGCCGAGCGCGATGCACGCCGCGAACAACAACAAGGCAAATATCCAAATGAACATGCCCACAGTTAAATGCATCCGCCGGAAAAAGCACGCGGAAAATGAGCGGTTTGGATTCTGGTGGGCGAACGTCTCCGCGACTCGGCTCGTCAAAATCCCCACTCCGCCAAACTAATTTATTCCCGCGTTGAAAACTGCCGGCGGATGAAGCACATTCCGCGCGGTGAAAATCTCGATTGTCATTCCAGCGTTCAACGAAGAACGGCTGCTTGGCGCGTCGCTCAAGCAAATAAAGGCGGCGGCGTGCGCATTCACGTCGCGCGGCTGGGAAGTTGAATTGATCGTGTGCGACAACAATTCCACCGACCGCACGTCGGAAATCGCGTATGCGGCGGGCGCGGATGTTGTGTTCGAGCCGGTCAATCAAATCGGCCGCGCGCGGAATGCCGGCGCGTCGGCGGCCAGCGGCGACTGGCTGATTTTTGTGGACGCCGATTCGCATCCGAGCGTGGAACTGTTCGCCGATGTCGCGGAGCAGATTCTTTCCGGCCATTGTCTCGGCGGCGGCGCGACTGTCCGGCTGGACGAAAATCATCGGATTGGCGGAATCATCACCTGGACGTGGAACTGCACCAGCCGGTTTTGGAAGCTGCTCGCCGGCTCGTTCATTTTTTGCGAAGCGGCGGCGTTCCGAAAAGCGGGCGGGTTCAGCAAAGAACTGTTTGTGGCGGAGGAACTGGAATTAAGCCAGCGGCTGAAAAAGCTGGCGAAGGAAACGGGAAAGCGAATCGTCATTCTTCACCGGCACCCGCTGGTGACCTCGGCGCGGAAGATGAAGCTCTACACGGCGCGGGAACATCTCAAGTTTTTATCCCGCGTGATTTTCAGCCGGGGCCGCCAGTTGCGCAACCGCGAGGCCGCGCACCTGTGGTATGACGGGCGAAGGTAGGTGCTAATCATTTTACTCTGATGACTTGTCAAGCAACACGGTCATGTTTCTTGTATGGGTCTTTGACAAACCAGTGATAAAGATAAAACGGAAGAAGCACGAACACGAGCGGACTCATCAGCACATAATCTATCGGTATCGGTCGATTTTGATAAATTCGTGATATGCTCGCTTCCAGTTTTTTACAATCCTCCAATTCTTTAGGCGTCATCGTTTTGGCGGCTGCACGAACACGGTCACGATGGCTCAAAATCGTTATTACGGTGAGAAGTCCCCACCACACTGCCAGCAAGCAAAGCAAAATTAGTGCAATCGTCTTCATACCATCTAACGAAGAAAATTGAGCCGCGCTCAAACTGTGATGTTAACCGCAAAGCAGAATTGAAGCAGCTAAACAGCAGCAATTTTCTTCTCAGCCGTGAAAAAATCCAGATACGCGATGAGCTGAGCCTTCATTTCCTTGCGCGACACGATGGCGTCAATCAAACCGTGGTCGAGCAAAAATTCGGCGGTCTGAAACCCCGGCGGCAGTTCCGCCTGCGTCGTGTCCTTGATGACGCGCGGCCCGGCAAACCCGATCATCGCGCCCGGCTCGGCCAGAATCAGGTCGCCCAGCGTGGCGTAACTCGCCATCACGCCCGCCGTGGTCGGATGCGTGAGGACGCTGATGTAGGGCAGGTGACGTTTCGCATGATACGCGAGTGCGGCGCTGGTTTTTGCCATCTGCATCAGGCTGAACATGCCTTCATACATCCGCGCGCCGCCGCTGGTGGAAATGATGATGACGGGCAATCCCTTTTCCGTGCCGCGTTCAATCAATCGCGTCAGTTTTTCGCCGACGACCGAACCCATTGAGCCGCCGAGAAAGCTGAAATCCATCACGCCGAGCGCGACGCGATGCTCGCCAATCTTGCACAGGCCGGTGATGACGGCATCCTTGAGCGTGTTGTTTTTCTTGTAGGACTCCAGTTTGGACCGGTAGGTGGAAGCGCCCTTGAAGCCGAGCGGATCCACGCTCGCCATGGTCGCGTCCATCTCCTCGAACGTGCAGGTCTCGACGAGCGAGTGGATGCGTTCACGCGAGCCGATGGTGAAATGATGCTGGCATTTCGGACAAACCTTCAGGTTTTCGTCCAGCTCCTTGTCGAAAATCATCGTCTCGCAAGACGGACATTTCGTCCACAGCCCTTCGGGGATGTCGCGCTTCTTGGTCTTGGATTTGCCCGTGCCAATCTTGGTTTTTTTGGCAAACGTCGGCTGCGTGGTTGCAAACGTCGGCGGCGTCAGCGCCGGTTCCACCACTCCCACACCGCTGATTGATTTCTTCGTGAACGAAGTCGTGTCCATTTGATTGATAAAATAATACTAGAGTCCGCGCGCCACTGTCCAGACACAAACCTCGCCCGCGCCCGCCGCCCGCAACGCCTGCGCACACGCGCTGGTCGTCGCGCCGGTCGTGAAAACGTCGTCCACCAGCACCACGCGCTCGCCATCCAATTTGACTCCGTTGCGCAACGCGAACGCGCCGCGCATGTTTTTCGCGCGCTGCTCCCGCGTCAGCAAGGTCTGGGTCATGGTGGGTGAGACGCGCCGGAGCAATTTTGTGTTCAAAGGGATTTTTGTGGCGTCGCTCAAATGCCGGGCCAGGATTTCCGCTTGGTTGAATTCGCGTTCGCGCTGTTTCAGCGGATGCAACGGCACCGGCGCGATGAAATTCCATTTTTGCCCGCGCAACACCGGCACAGCTTCGCGCACGAGCAGGTCGGCGAGAAAATTCTCAAACCACAGCGCGCGCTGGTATTTGAACCGGTGAACCGCTTCCAGCACGACGGTCTTGGCGACGACAGCGGAACGCGCGGAGCTGAAATGTAAATTCATCTCGCGGCAGTTGGTGCATTCAAACGTCGTCGTGAGGTCGCCTTCAAACGGCAGCCCGCAGCGTTCGCAAAACGGCGGGCGGATGAAACGGACGTGCGACCAGCATTTTGCGCCGACAAATCCGTCCTTGGCCGTGGCGCGTTCCGCTTCGCAAAGCTGGCAGATTTCAGGATAGAAAAAGCCGAGGCCGGTGTTCAACCAGCTTTTGACGGGTGCGGCGGCAGGCCACATGCCTGCGAAAATAATTTTTCTGTGTCCAAATGCAATCCGATTGTTAAAAAGACGCCAATTTGAATGACCAAGGAAATCAAAAGTAAATAGCACGAACGTCTAACCCC
>Ga0364874_10281_pt1 | contig 29206 bp, 24 predicted proteins | sample ExccelAu500001D4_2_FD_206922 | JGI IMG/M metagenome (GOLD analysis project Ga0364874, IMG submission 206922) | Enriched cells from Trout Bog Lake Hypolimnion, Wisconsin, USA - BchlTB.Aug07.5000.01.D4 | ecosystem: Environmental > Aquatic > Freshwater > Lake > Hypolimnion/Profundal zone | place... | reverse complement strand
CGTGCTGGACGTGACGGCAATCCCTGTACTGAAAAAAGAAACGCATTTGCCGGTGATTGTCGATCCTTCCCATGCAGGCGGTAAGGCTTGGATGGTTCCAGCATTGTCTCAAGCCGCCATAGCGGCAGGTGCCGATGGCTTGCTGGTCGAAATGCATCCTAGCCCGTGTGACGCCTGGTGCGATGCCGATCAAGCGCTTACGCCGGATGAACTCAAGAAGTTGATGGGCACGTTGGGTGCGATCGCTGGCGCGATCGGGCGGACACTGTAACAATGCAACCCGAATTTAGAAAAGTCGTTATTTTTGGCGTTGGGCTCATAGGGGGGTCTTTTTCGCTGGCGTTGCGTAAAGTAAATGCTGTCGGCGAAGTCGTCGGCTTCGGGCGCAGTTTATCGACACTTGAGCATGCAAAACAACTCGGTATCATCGACCGCATCGGAGATGATGTTTCGCTTGAAGTTTCTAATGCCGATTTGGTTTTGCTAGCCACTCCCGTCGCACAGATGGCAGCACTATTTGCGCGCATCGCACCATATCTTGGCGCGCATACGCTAGTCACCGATGGCGGTAGCACCAAGAGTGATGTGGTGGCTGCCGCTCGAGCCAATCTGAGTAATAAGATTGCGCAGTTCATTCCGGCGCACCCTATAGCAGGTGCCGAGAAAACTGGCCCTGAAGCCGCGTTGGCCAATTTGTATGAAGGCAAGAAAGTGATACTTGCACCCCTTTCTGAAAATTCAAAGGGGGCTGTAGCTCGTGTGCGCAAGGCATGGGAATTATGTGGCGCGGCGGTAAGTGAATTGACCCCGCAACAGCATGATGAGGTATTCGCCGCTGTCAGCCACTTGCCACATCTTCTGTCCTTTGCATTGGTACATGATCTGGCACAACGCGACAATCGTGATCAGTTACTGTCATTTGCCGCTAGTGGTTTTCGTGACTTCACCCGCATTGCTGCTAGCTCGCCTGAAATGTGGCGCGATATCAGTCTAGCCAACCGTGATGCCTTGATGCGCGAAGTTAAGCAATTCGCCGACGAACTTTATGTTGTCTATCAAGCGCTGGAAAATAACGATGCCAAAAAACTCGAAGAGATTTTCAGCTTGGCGAGAGAAGTGCGCAGCACTTGGAATCAGCAATAACTTAACGATCAACTTCGTATGACTACGCACGATTATATCGACCTCCCTCCTTTGTTATGCGCTCGCGGTAAGGTGCGATTACCTGGCTCCAAAAGTATTTCCAATCGAGTGCTATTGCTGGCCGCGCTGGCACAAGGCGCGACGGTAGTGCGGGATCTGTTGCACTCAGATGATATTGAACGGATGCTTGATGCGCTAAGCAAATTGGGTGTGCAGGTGGAATCGTTGGGTGATAACGCATATCGCGTGACCGGTTGCGGTGGAAGCTTTCCAAATAGAAATGAAAAACTTTTTTTAGGAAACGCGGGTACGGCATTTCGTCCTTTGACTGCAGCGCTAGCTTTAGCGGGCGGAAGTTATGAACTATCCGGTGTCGCGCGCATGCATGAGCGTCCGATTGGCGACTTGGTGGATGCACTACGTCAACTTGGCGCCGACATCAAATATCTGGGTAATGAAGGTTTTCCTCCGCTGCGGATTTCACCTGCTAAATTGTCTGGAGATACCGCACAAGTGAGAGGAGATGTATCCAGTCAGTTTCTTACCGGTCTGCTAATGGCTATGCCGCTGCTGAACTGCACGGTGAAGGTCGAGGTGCTGGGTGAGCTGATCTCCAAGCCTTATATCGAAATCACGCTGGCGATGATGGCGCGTTTTGGCGTCGTTGTGCAAAGGGATGGTTGGCGCAGTTTTACCGTGGAGGCGGGCAGTCGCTATGTTTCTCCCAAAGAGATATTCGTTGAAGGTGATGCATCCTCTGCATCGTATTTCCTGGCTGCAGGTGCAATAGGCGGCGGACCGATGCGCGTAGAAGGGGTTGGAAAATCCAGTGTGCAGGGCGATGTACGCTTCGCCGAAGCGCTGGAAAAAATGGGTGCAATCATTAGCGTGGGTGACAACTGGGTCGAGGCTCAAGCACCAGGAAATAACAAACTCAAAGCTATCGATCTCGACTGCAACCACATCCCTGATGCGGCGATGACGCTGGCAGTGGCGGCGTTGTATGCCGATGGCACGACAACACTACGCAACATCGCCAGTTGGCGCGTGAAAGAAACCGACCGGATCGCGGCGATGGCGATCGAGTTGCGCAAAGTGGGAGCGACGGTGGAAGAGGGCGCAGATTACATTCGCATCGCGCCACCAGCCATAGACACCTATGATGATCACCGCATGGCGATGTGTTTCTCGCTGGCAGCTTTCGGCAGTGCGGGCGTGCGCATCAATGACCCCAAGTGTGTGGCAAAAACATTTCCCGATTATTTCGAGCGTTTTGCCAAAGTGACTCAGACAGTGCCAGTTATAGCTATCGACGGCCCCTCCGCTTCCGGCAAAGGCACGGTAGCGCAGCGCGTAGCAACCGCGCTGGGGATGCATTATCTTGATAGCGGCGCGCTATATCGTTTGCTGGGGTTGGCAGCGCAGCGACGCGGGATTGCTCTGGAAGCAGAAGATCGATTGGCGGAATTGGCTGGGCAGGTAGATATCCGCTTTGAGGGTGCGGATATTTGGCTGGATGGGGTTCAGGTAGGGGATGAGTTGCGTACTGAAGAGGCCGGTTCGGCAGCTTCCAGAATTGCGGCTTTGCCAAAGGTGCGTGCGGCTTTGCTGGCTAAACAGCGCGACTTCCGGCGTGCGCCGGGCTTGGTGGCAGATGGCCGTGATATGGCGTCGGTCGTGTTCCCGGAGTCGGTTTTGAAGATATTTTTGACCGCCAGTGCCGAGGCACGCGCAGAACGACGCTTTAAACAGTTGAAAGAAAAAGGAATGAGTGCTAATATCGTCGCCCTTTTGCAGGATATACAGGCGCGCGACGAGCGAGATACTCAACGTAGCGTGGCTCCTCTGCAACAGGCGCAAGGTGCGAGCTTGCTGGATACGACTCCTCTGAACATCGAGCAGGCGGTGCAGGAAGTGCTAACTCGCTATCATGCGTTGGAGTCCAAATAGAGCCTTCTGTTTGGGTTGTTTAACCAACCCCCGCTCACCCCGGGATTAATGTTCTGAAAGTAAATCGAAAATGACCGCTGTTGCCGAAATGGAAAGTTTTGCCTCCCTATTTGAAGAAAGTCTGAGCCGCAAAGAAATGCGCGCTGGCGAATTGATCACTGCTCAAGTTGTACGCGTTGAGCAAAATGTGGTCGTTGTTAATGCCGGACTGAAGTCCGAAAGTTTTATCCCCGTTGAAGAATTCAAAGACGCAGCGGGCAACATTGAAGTCAAAGCAGGCGACTTCACCACAGTGGCGATTGAGTCACTGGAAAACGGCTACGGCGAAACGCGCTTGTCGCGTGAAAAAGCCAAGCGTCTGGCAGCTTGGATCGATCTGGAACAAGCGATGGAAGAAGGCCGCATCGTTGAAGGTTATGTCAGCGGCAAGGTTAAGGGCGGTTTGACTGCCATGGTTAACGGCATCCGCGCATTCTTGCCCGGTTCGCTGGTGGATACGCGTCCGGTTAAGGACACCACTCCATACGAAAACAAGACAATGGAATTGAAGGTTATCAAGCTGGATCGCAAGCGCAACAACGTGGTGGTTTCCCGCCGCGCGGTTCTGGAAGCATCGCAAGGTGCTGACCGCGATACATTGATGGAAAACTTGAAAGAAGGCGCAATCGTTAAGGGTATCGTTAAAAACATTACCGACTACGGCGCATTCGTTGATCTGGGTGGTATTGACGGGCTGTTGCACATCACCGACCTGGCATGGCGTCGCGTGAAGCATCCATCCGAAGTGTTGACTGTTGGCGATGAAGTTGAAGCCAAGATCCTGAAATTCGATCAAGAGAAGAATCGTGTTTCTCTGGGCATCAAGCAAATGGGCGATGATCCTTGGAATGGCTTGGCACGTCGCTACCCACAAGGCACACGTCTATTCGGTAAGGTAACCAATCTGACTGACTACGGTTCTTTCGTTGAGATCGAACAAGGTATCGAAGGTCTGGTACACGTTTCCGAAATGGACTGGACCAACAAGAATGTTCATCCTTCCAAAGTTGTTGCTCTGGGCGATGAAGTAGAAGTGATGATCCTTGAAATCGACGAAGCTCGTCGTCGTATCTCTCTGGGTATGAAACAGTGCAAGTCCAATCCTTGGGACGACTTTGCGCTTAACCACAAGAAGGGCGACAAAGTTAAGGGCGCGATCAAGTCTATTACTGACTTCGGCGTGTTCATCGGTCTGGATGGCGGTATCGACGGTCTGGTGCATTTGTCTGATCTGTCATGGAATATCCCAGGTGAAGAAGCAGTGCGCAACTACAAGAAGGGCGACGAACTGGAAGCAACGGTTCTGGCCATCGACGTTGAGCGCGAGCGTATCTCCCTCGGTGTTAAACAACTGGAAGGTGATCCATTCGGCGGCTTCGTTTCCGGCCACGATAAGGGCGCAGTTGTAACAGGCGTGGTTAAGTCTCTGGATGCCAAGGGTGCGGTCGTTCTTCTGGAAGGCGATGTTGAAGCTTACTTGAAGGCCTCTGAAGTGTCTGCTGATCGCGTGGAAGATATTCGCGGCCACCTGAAAGAAGGCGATAAGGTCACAGCGTTGATCATCAACGTGGATCGCAAGAATCGTGGTATCAACCTGTCTATCAAGGCGATGAACAAGGCTGATGAAGCATCCGCGATGCAGAAATTTGCAACCGAAAACCAAAGTACATCTGCAGGTACAACTAATCTGGGCGCGTTGCTGAAAGCCAAGATGGATTCCAATAAGGCTGATGCTTAATCAGGAGCTAAGTAACCATGACTCGTTCTGATCTTATTTTAAAACTGTCCGAGCGTTATACCCAGTTGCTGGGTAAAGATGCAGAGTTGGCTGTCAAGGTCATCCTCGACAGTATGTCTGCCACCTTGGCACGCGGAGGGCGCATTGAGATTCGCGGTTTTGGCAGTTTTGCATTGAACTATCGACCACCTCGCCTCGGGCGCAATCCCAAGTCGGGTGACAAGGTTCAAGTGCCGTCAAAATACGTCCCTCATTTTAAAGCAGGAAAAGAGTTGCGTGAGCGGGTGGACTATCCTCAGTCATGATGTTATGACGGAATAAATCGATTGGCGGCCTGTCGCGAGATGAGCCGCCAATTTTTTATGGGTTCATGGTATCGTTGCGCACTATCTGTTATAGGCAGTAAAAGATGCGATATTTAGTATGGCCAATACGAGCAGTAATGTTTTTGCTGCTACTGGGGTTTGCGGTAAAAAACGATCAGCCCGTCGTGCTGAAATATTTCTTCGGTTACGAGTGGCAGACATCTCTTGTCGTTATTTTGTTGTGTTTTTTTACAGCAGGCGTATTAGTTGGCGTATTGGCTATGCTAGGCAAGATGTTCAGACAGCGTCGAGAATTGGCTGCACTGAGACGAGACAAGCAAAATAAAAATAAACAGGCTGGGCTCGATGATGCCTAGCCCCTCTCTAACACAACACGATAATTATTTTTCCTAAGATATGGAATTTGAATCTTGGATGTTGCTAGTTTTCCCGTTGTTTTTTGGAATGGGATGGTTGGCAGCTCGTATTGACATCAATGAACTTCTGTCTGAATCCAGTGCACTGCCACGCTCTTATTTTCAAGGGCTGAATTTTTTGCTGAACGAACAGCAAGATGAGGCAATTGAGGCCTTTATCGAGGTTGTTAAAGTTGATCCGCAGACGATCGAATTGCACTTTGCCTTGGGAAGTTTGTTTCGTCGCCGCGGAGAAGTTGACCGGGCTATTCGCATGCATCTCAATTTGGTTGAGCGCGGCGACCTTAACGAAGAAAAAAGACAACAAGCTTTGTTTGAATTGGCTCAAGATTATCTAAAAGCGGGTATTTTGGACCGGGCAGAAAAATCTTTCGCTGATTTGCAATCGACACCGTATGAAAAAGAGTCGCTCGATTTCTTACTGGAGATCTATCAGAAAGAAAAGGATTGGCTCAAGGCGATCGACATTTCTCAGCGTTTGACCGCATCGACAGGCGTACCACATGGCAAGGAATCCGCATTCTTCTTCTGTGAATTGGCAGCAGTTGAGCTCGCAAATAAGCAGATCCATGCTGCAACGGTGCATTTGGAGCAAGCGCTGGTCGCAAATCCCCAAGGCGTGCGCGCCACGATCATGCTAGGCGATATCGAGGCGTCCGCAGGGAAATATTTGCAAGCGATCGAACTATGGAATCGAATCGAATTGCAGGATGCACAATATTTGCCGCTCGTGTCAGAGCGAATATTGGATGCGTATCGCAAAAGTAATAACGAAAATGGCGGTATCACCCTGTTGGAAAAGTATTTGGAGAAATATCCTTCGCTCGATTTGATGAATGTTTTATTTAATGCCGTGTTGCGACGCGATGGAGCCGAAGCGGCATATAAGTTGGTCCGAGATGAATTGAAGCGTCATCCAACTCTGCTTGGGCTGGATAAGTTGTTGGAAGCCACCCTGCTGGATGTGAGAACCGAGCGCCGTGCAGATGTTGAACTCGTAAAAAATCTGGTTCATCAACGGACTCGAGCATTGTCCATGTATCGCTGCAAACGCTGCGGCTTTAAGGCACATCAGTTTTATTGGCATTGTCCCGCCTGCAATGGTTGGGAAACATACTCCCCACGGCGTACCGAGGAGATCGGAGTGACGGCATGAGGTTTCCCCTTGAGTAATCCTAAAATTATCGTGGCATTGGATTACGCCGATACCGATTCGGCACTGGCTTTGGTTGCGCGACTTGATCCAGCTCTTTGTCGTCTCAAAGTTGGCAAAGAATTATTTACTGTTGCAGGACCTCAATTGGTCGAGCAACTGATGCGCAGCGGGTTTGAAGTTTTCCTTGATCTGAAGTTTCATGATATCCCGAATACAACGGCACAAGCCTGCAAAGCGGCAGCAAATTTGGGCGTGTGGATGGTCAACGTACATGCATCTGGTGGCCGAAAAATGATGGAGGCTGCGCGTGAGGCGCTGGCAAATTTTAATCAGCGTCCCAAACTGATCGCTGTGACGGTGCTGACCAGTATGGCTCAGGCAGATCTCGCAGAAATTGGTATATCGGCGTCACCTGCAGAGCAAGTATTACGGCTAGCTGCATTGGTACAAGCGAGCGGTCTGGACGGTGTGGTATGTTCCGCTCAGGAAGCTGCGCAATTACGCAAACTAGCCGGCGCAGATTTTTGTTTGGTTACACCCGGTATTCGTCCCGCCGATGCGGCCGCAGATGATCAATCGCGTATCATGACACCGCGTGCCGCACTGGAAAATGGTTCCAGCTATTTGGTCATCGGGCGACCCATTACCAAAGCTGTCGACCCTTTGCTGGCTTTACAAAAAATTACAAATGAAATAGGAGGATTGGCTTGAAAAATCCAATTTTCGTCGCTATGCGGCGTTGCTCGCAAAAAATTACTTATTACATATGCGCCATCGACACGTTACTGTGAAACAGCCGTTTGAGGGAGATGGCGCTCGCGGTCATTCCCGCACCAGACGGCTCCACCGCACCGTGTCATGACCGCATATGCTGCGGCGCAATTTTTTGCTCGCGCCTTGCCTAACTTAGAAAATTGGATTTTTAGAGGTTTCCATGAGTAAATTACCATCATTTAAAGCTGCCCGCATATTAGTTGTGGGTGATGTCATGCTGGATCGCTACTGGTTCGGCGACGTGCATCGTATTTCTCCGGAAGCACCTGTTCCGGTACTCAAAGTCAGCCGGGTCGAAGAGCGTCCCGGCGGGGCTGCCAACGTGGCACGCAATATCGCCTCATTGGGCGCGCACTGTACTTTATTGTCAGTGGTCGGCGCGGACGAGGCGGGTGATTGTCTGCAACGTCTGCTTACAGAACAGGGCGGAGTAGATGCCTTGCTGCATCGCGATGAAGGATTTTCAACGATCGTCAAATTGCGCGCTATCGCACGTCAACAACAATTGCTACGCATCGATTTTGAAACCCCGCCCAGCCATGAAGTGTTGAAAGCAAAGTTGGAAGAGTTCAAAAACAAGCTGCCGTATTGCAATGTAGTGATCTTGTCTGACTACGGCAAAGGCGGTTTGGCACATATAGCCGAAATGATCAAGGCGGCTCGGGCAGCAGGCAAACCGGTACTAGTCGACCCAAAGGGCGATGACTATGCGCGTTATCAAGGCGCTACTTTGCTTACTCCCAATCGTAGCGAGTTTCATGATGTGGCTGGAAGCTGGAACAGTGAAGCCGAGCTAACTACCAAGGCTGAAAAATTGCGCACCGAACTGAACCTCGAAGCATTGCTGGTGACGCGCAGTGAAGAAGGCATGAGCCTGTTCCGTGCCGGTAGCGTACTGCACGAACCAACGCAAGCGCGTGAAGTTTACGACGTCAGCGGAGCGGGTGATACCGTGATCGCTACGTTGGCAGTGATGCTGGCAAGTGGCGCCGATCTTGGTGAAGCGGTGCGCATCGCAAACCGAGCTGCGGGAATTGTGGTCGGCAAACTTGGTACTGCCGTTGTCTCACGCGAAGAGATTTTGCAAGACATGGCGTAAGCGGGAAAACGGGAAATGTTTTCAGAGTAAGCTTGCCTTTGCGAAAAATAGCGGACAGACAACGGTTCCAATGCCGAAAACCAGAACGACAAGAGTTGTTGCTGAAATATCAACCGAAAAAACCGTGGTCTGTCTCTGATTCTTAACGCAGATAGGCTGAGATTACATCTGTCGGTTGTGATGATAGAGTAATGTCTCAAATCGGCCACTTTGAGACTTTCGCCAACGGCAGATTTCTTTCATCGACATCTTTTGTTATTGCATTTGCTTAGCCAAATATAGAGCTTCGTATCAGGCTATGTTTTGTAATAATATCTAATTAACATAGTGGAAATACTTAAAGCGAGTTTTTGGATAGTTTTTCACCGGATTTTTTGTTAATTACATCAACTCGGAGACTTTTGCGATGTTGCCACGTTCAATACTTTACATTTTAGTAATGTGTTTTTGTTCGAGTACTGCTTTTGCCGAAGTACAAACTTACATTCGTGAATACACTTATCAAGCAAGTGAGGCTGATAGTAAATTATCAGCACGCACAATCGCTTTACAGGAAGTTAAACGCGAACTACTGAGTGAACTTGGTACTCATATATCTTCTTTGGTGAAGATTCAAAGCTCATCAGACGGAAAAAGTCTGGGTAAAGTTGAAATAGAGACATTGTCTGCCGGTGTTACTAGCCTGGAAATATTGAATGAGGATTGGAATGGTAAGGTGTACGTACTCAAAGCCCAAATTAAAGCTGACCCAGAAGATGTGTTGAAGTCACTCAACAAAATGCTGGATAACGATAGAAGACAAAATCAAATATCACAGCTCAGTGGTGACTTATCTAAAACACAAGATGCGCTTTCAAAACTATCAACAGAAAAAATTCAAATCTCGGAATCTTTGACCCAGTCAAAAAAAGAAACTGATGCCGCACTAGCAGAAATCGCACGTTTAAAAAAGCAACTTGAAGAAAAGCAAACCGAGACTTCACGGAAAAATCTAGAAACTGAGTATCAACATCAGATTAATCAACTGACGTTGAATGAATGGGTAGAGTCAGCGAATAAAAGCTATCAACAAGGTCTTTATGACAAAGCGATCTATTGGTATCAGAAAGCAGCTGATCAAGGGAATGCCTCGTCTCAATTCCATCTTGGGTTTATGTACGAAAATGGCAATGGTGTAACTCAAGATTACAATAAGGCGATCTATTGGTATCAGAGAGCTATAGATCAAGGTTATGCAAACGCACTAAATAATCTTGGGTTTATGTATCAATCTGGCAAAGGTGTAGCTCCGGATTATAAACAAGCCTTGTATTTATATCAGAAAGCTGTCACTCAAGGGAATGTACAGGCACAAAGCAATATTGGGTTTATGTATGAACATGGTTTGGGAGTAACACAAGATTATAAAGAGGCGAAAAATTGGTTTCAGAAAGCAGCTGATCAAGGGAATGCATACGCACAAAACAATCTTGGGTTTATGTATCAATTTGGCAAAGGTGTAAATCAAGATTTAAAACAAGCTTTGTATTGGTATCAGAAAGCTGTAGATCAAGGGCATGCAAACGCACAAAACAATCTTGGGTTTATGTATCTAATTGGCAGTGGTGTTCCTCAGGATTATAAACAGGCGTTGAATTTGATTCATAAAGCAGCAGACCAAGGGAATGCTTCAGCGCAAAATAATCTTGGATTTATTTATCAAAATGGCAAGGGTGTGACTCAAGATTTTATACAGGCGATATATTGGTATCAAAAAGCAGCAGACCAAGGGAATGGATACGCACAGGACAATCTTGGGTTTATTTATCAAAATAGTAAGGGTGCAACCCAAGATTTTAAACAAGCCCTGTATTGGTATCAGAAAGCAGCAGACCAAGGGAATGCTTCAGCGCAATACCATCTAGGTTCAATGTACGAGAATGGCAATGGAGCCACAAAGAATTTAATGCAGGCGTCCTATTGGTATAAAAAATCATCTGACCAGAAATTTGAGAAAGCGAAGATAGCTCTCAAAAATATTCAAGGTATAAATTGAACTGCGTGAGAAGGATATTCTCTACAAAGTAAATTACTATGATGGATCATTGCAGAAACAATAATGTCTGGTTTGGGTTATTTTGAGACAGTCAACATAGTTAAATTGACCACGAAATATGATTTAACTGCAGGGAAATCTTCATCTTATCGTTCAAATTGAACGTCAAATTCCGAATTGCCGATTTTAGAAGTGCCTATATGCCAAATAACCTAGCCGAATGGTTAACCTACCTTGAGACCCTAAACCCCAAAACAATCGCGCTCGGTCTGGAGCGCGTTGCGGAAGTCAGGCAGCGACTAAAACTTCAGCCTTACTTTCCAATCATCATCGTTGGTGGTACTAACGGTAAAGGTTCAGTATGTGCGATATTGGAATCAATACTGCATGCAGCTGGTTACCGCGTTGGTTGCTACACGTCACCGCACTTACTGGAATATAACGAACGGGTGCGTGTCAGCAAACATCCCGCGAATGATGCGGAGTTGTGCGCTGCCTTTAAAAAGATAGAAAAGGTGCGTGGAGATATCCCGCTCACCTATTTTGAATTCGGCACGCTCGCTGCTGTGCAAATGTTCATCGAACAAAAGGTCGATGTTGCTATCCTCGAAGTGGGGTTGGGTGGCAGGCTGGATGCTGTGAACATTTTTGATGCGGATTGTGCGGTCGTGACGAGTATCGATATTGATCACACGGACTATCTGGGTGATACGCGCGAGAAAATTGCGTTTGAGAAAGCGGGAATATTTCGCAATGGAAAAGTAGCCGTGTTCGGAGATGGTGATATGCCGGAGGCTATTCGTGCTCAAGCTGAAAAAGCGGGTGCGGAACTGTGGCGTCTCGGGAGTGAATTCGGGTTTACTTCGCATCAGGGGCAATGGGACTTTCACGGAAAGAAGGGGAATCGGAGTGCTTTGCCTTTTCCCTCGCTGCGTGGTTCCTATCAACTGAACAATGCCAGTGCCGCACTGGCTGCATTGGACTCACTTAAGAATAAATTGCCTGTGTCTATGGAGGCGGCGCGGCGCGGAATGGTGGAAGTAGCCTTGTCGGCACGTTTCCAGATGATTCCGGGCAAGCCGATGTTGATCCTTGATGTGGCACATAATCCGCATGCGGCGCGTTCATTGGCCAAAACGCTGGCTGCTTTACCGCCGGGCCCCAAAACATATGCTGTCTGCGCAATGCTGAAGGATAAAGATATGGCGGGCGTGGTTGCCGCGCTGAAGTCGCAAGTGGATGTGTGGCTAGTTGCTGGGATCGATGCGCCGAGAGGGGCAACGGCTGATGAGCTCGGACAGGTGGTCGGTAACGAGAATTCGGAACGATCCAAGCGATTCGACACGGTGACCGAAGCAGTGAATCATGCCTATAATCAGGCAGGCGAAAATGATAGAATTGTCGCCTTTGGTTCATTCTATACGGTAGCGGAAGTGATGCGCGCACGTGGACTACGTTGCGCCTGAATTCAGTAGGATTAATTCATCAAGACATGCGATGGCAAAACAAACTACTGCGGACGAAGAGTCCATTCTAAAGCGACAAGCACGCCGCCGACTGATCGGGGCGATCGCACTGACCACAGCCGTGGTCATCATTCTGCCTATTGTCTTTGACGGAGAGCCGCCGGCAACGAAGGCTGGCGATATAGAGTTGCGTATCCCTGATAAAGATAAAGCAATTGATACTCCTTTAAGGGCATCACCGCCTAATGTAAGTGCAGCATCTTCAGTTGTTGTGGCTACTTCTGCAGTCGCTGTTGCACCTGTAATTGCAGAGTCTGCGGTTGTGCCGGTTCCAGTTGCGAAGGCTGTGGCACCGCAAAATTTCCAGGAAGGAAAGATCGAGCATCCTAAACAGGAAAATGAAGCTAAATCCAAACCTGCTGTAAGCCATAACGTTATTCCGCATACTGGCTTTGCAGTGCAAGTTGGCGCATTTTCAAATGCGGAAACTGCAAGAAAACTTCAGGAAAAATTGGCGTCTGAAGGGTTCCATGTTTACACCGAAAAGATCGGTCACAATATGCGCGTACGCGTAGGAGGATTCCCTACACATGATGCTGCCGATAAAGTGCGTCATAAATTAGAGGCGCAGGGTTTGCATCCCAACATCGTCAGTTTGGGTGGTTGATTTGTTGATGCGATACGATTTGAAAACGGTCTCTGCCCAGTCATTCCATATACAACGATGACGGTATTTGATTATGCAGTAATGGCAGTGATCGCGTTGTCTATCGTGCTGGGCTGGTGGCGAGGTTTTGTGTATGAGTTTTTGTCGATATTGGGTTGGATCGCGGCTTATTTCGTGGCAAGATTCTTTGCAGCGGATGCCACTGAATATGTACCTGATATTGTTTCTACAAGTTCGGCAAAGACGACCGTGGCATATATGTGTTTATTTGCATCCACGATAATAGTCGGCGCCTTTGTTGCCTGGCTGATGTCAAAGCTAGTCAAGTTTGCGGGAATGGGATTGATGGATGGCGTGATGGGCGGTGTTTTCGGGTTGATACGAGGTATGTTGCTTGTATTGATTCTGGTGTTGCTTGCCGGTTTGACGAGTTTGCCTAAAAAGCCTTTCTGGCGTGAAGCATGGTCGAGCAAGTCGTTGCAAAGCGTGGCTTTATTTACTAAAGACTTTTTGCCGGAAAATGTGGCAAAAAAAGTTGCTTACTGATTTTTATCGGGATAAATTATGTGTGGCATATTAGGTGTCGTGGCGCAAACCCCCGTTAATCAACTCCTTTATGATGGGTTGCAAGTGTTGCAACATCGCGGACAAGATGCAGCGGGAATTGCTACTATCGAAGCAAATGCTTTCCATCTGCATAAAGGAAACGGGCTTGCACATGACGTATTTCGCACACGTAATATGCGCGCACTCAGCGGTAACGCAGGTATCGCCCACGTTCGTTATCCAACGGCCGGTTCGGCAGTGGATCATAACGAAGCTCAACCTTTCTATGTGAATTCGCCCTTTGGTATTGTGTTGGGCCATAACGGTAATCTGACCAATACGACGCAATTGCAAAAAGAGTTATTCCTGGACGATCTGCGTCACGTTAACACCAACTCGGACTCTGAAGTATTGCTCAATGTGCTGGCACATGAACTACAGATTGAATGCACACAATTCAGGCTAGATTCAAAGGCGATCTTCGCCGCTGTGTCCGGCGTGCATCGCCGTTGTCGTGGCGCTTATGCAGTAGTGTCTATGATTGCAGGATACGGCTTGCTGGCCTTTCGCGATCCTTATGGAATTCGCCCGCTGGTGATCGGAGTAAATAAAACAGCCAGCGGTAATGAATATCTGGTGGCATCGGAAAGCGTTGCGCTGGATACACTCGGCTTCAAGTTTATGCGTGACATTGCGCCGGGTGAAGCTGTGTTCATCGATTTCAACGGTAATTTTCATAGTCAGCAATGCGCGGCTAATCCTGTGCTTAATCCGTGTATCTTTGAATTCGTCTATCTTGCCCGACCGGATTCTTTGATAGATGGTATTTCGGTGTATGAGACACGCCTCAATATGGGCGAATATCTGGCCGACAAGATATCGCGTGAATGGAAGGGACATGATATCGACGTTGTCATTCCCATTCCCGATTCCAGTCGCCCAAGCGCGCTGCAATTGGCGAATCGTTTGGGTATCCCGTTCCGCGAAGGCTTCGTGAAAAATCGCTATATCGGCCGGACTTTTATCATGCCCGGGCAAGCCATGCGCAAGAAATCCGTGCGCCAAAAACTGAACGCCATCAGTGTCGAATTCAAAGGCAAGAACGTACTTCTGGTGGATGATTCAATCGTGCGCGGCACGACCAGTCGCGAGATCGTGCAGATGGCACGCGACGCCGGAGCGCGTAAAGTTTATTTTGCATCTGCGGCACCACCAGTGAAATATCCCAACGTTTATGGGATCGACATGCCTTCCCGCCGCGAACTGATCGCCACAGGGCGCACCGATGAAGAGATATGTCGCGAGATCAGCGCGGATCGGATAATTTATCAAGACTTGGAAGACTTGAAAGCCGCAGTTCATAAATCAAACCCGACAATCACGCGTTTTGATTGTTCATGTTTTGACGGCGAGTACATCACGGGTGACATCACTGCAGAATATCTTGACCGTATCGAAGCCTCGCGAGGCGCAGGAAAAGCTAACATAGAGCCTGACGAAGATCAGATGGAATTGGACTTGGCGATGAGTGCGACGTCGATGTGAGCTTTGCTCCGTAAGTTGACGAACTGCGGCGGTTGATGTTACTTTGTGCTTGCGCCGATTTGAGGAACAGCTTGCGGGCGCTTGATAAATTCAGCTAAAGCGAGGGAAACCCGGTTTAGCGCAAGCTTTCCGGGTTTTTTATTAGTTGACCTGTCGGCGGGGGCAGGCAACAAGGATGAAGAGCATGACAGAATCTTATCAACCTGAAACACTGGCATTGCGTGAAGGTATAGAGCGCAGCCAATTCCATGAACACAGCGAGGCGATGTATCTTACTTCAAGCTTTGTGTTCGATAATGCCGAGCAGGCTGCCAAACGCTTTATCGGCGAAGAGCCGGGCAATATCTATTCGCGCTTCACTAATCCCACTGTCACTCTGTTTGAATCACGGCTGGCTGCAATGGAAGGTGCGGAACAATGCGTGGCAACCGCTTCCGGAATGTCTGCCATCCTGTCAATCTGCATGGCTCTGCTTAAAGCCGGAGATCATGTGATTGCATCGCAGAGTATTTTTGGCGCGACAGTGAATTTGTTTAACAATGTGATGAAGAAATTCAGTGTTGAGACGACTTTCGTTTCTGCTACTGATGTCTCCCAATGGCAGGCGGCGGTGCGCCCGAATACCAAATTATTTTTTCTGGAGACGCCATCCAATCCGCTGACTGAAATCTCCGACATCGCCGCCATTGCTTCGTTGGCAAAAAGTTGCGGGGCGTACTTGGCGGTGGACAATTGCTTTTGTACGCCCATTTTGCAGCGTCCTTTGGACTTTGGTGCCGATATCGTGATTCACTCAGCAACCAAATATATCGACGGACAAGGACGTGTATTAGGCGGGGCAGTGTTGGGTAGCAAAAAATTAATGGAACCGGTATATGGTTTCTTGCGTACCGCAGGCCCGACGATGAGCGCGTTCAATGCCTGGGTGTTTGTAAAAGGCATCGAAACACTGAAATTGCGTATGGAAGCGCATAGTGCGAATGCGTTACTGCTTGCACAGTGGTTGGAGCAGCAGCACAGCGTGGCTCGGGTGTTTTATCCTGGTTTGCCATCGCATCCGCAACACGCCTTGGCGTTGAAGCAACAGAAAACTGGCGGTGGTATTGTGGCGTTTGAAGTGAAAGGCGGCAAAGCGGCAGCATGGAGAGTGATCGATCGAACCAAGATGCTTTCCATCACGGCAAATCTGGGCGACACCAAGACGACGATCACGCATCCAGCGACGACAACACATGCTCGCATCACACCGGAGGCACGAGCCGCCGCAGGTATCAGTGATGGTCTGATACGTATCGGGGTTGGTTTGGAAGCATTAGTTGACATTCAAAACGATTTAGCGAAAGGTTTGTAAGTAAATATGTCGATGAGAAATATATTATGACCACACGATTGGCAAAACAGATAGGTAAAGCACTTAAATCACGCCGCATGATGTTAGCTACTGCAGAATCATGCACGGGTGGCGGAATCGCACAGGCAATCACCAAAGTATCGGGTAGCTCCGAGTGGTTTGATCGTGGTTTCGTTACTTACTCGAATACGTCAAAAGAAGAGATGTTGGGTGTTGCGCCACATACGATGAGAGATCATGGCGCGGTGAGCGAAGCCACTGCACGCGAAATGGCCGATGGAGCACTGCAATATAGCCGTGCACAAATAACGTTGGCGGTCACGGGTATCGCAGGCCCAACAGGTGGAACACCAGAAAAGCCAGTTGGTACTGTTTGGTTCGCCTGGGTGTGTAAAGGCAAGGCTAAAACAGTTTGTCACTATCTAACTGGGGATCGTGATGCGATACGGGTAAAGGCAACACGTATCGCGTTGCAAGGGGTTCTTGACCTGCTAAAGACACAACCTTAATAAGCATCGAAACAATCAAAAGAACGAACGTTCTATGCAAACGCGGATTGATATGCAATAATCCGCTACCAATTTTTGAAGGGAATCGTAATGGATGATAACAAAAGCAAGGCTCTTGCTGCGGCATTGAGTCAGATTGAAAAACAGTTCGGGAAAGGCTCCATCATGCGTTTGGGCGCGGGTGAAGCGATTAAAGACATTGAGGTGGTATCTACCGGTTCCCTCGGTCTGGACATCGCTTTGGGCGTTGGCGGTTTGCCGCGCGGTCGGGTAATTGAGATTTATGGTCCCGAATCTTCCGGCAAGACTACGCTGACTTTACAAGTCATTGCCGAGATGCAAAAACTGGGTGGCACGGCAGCATTTATTGACGCTGAGCATGCGCTAGATCCGCAGTATGCGCAAAAGTTGGGTGTAAAGGTTGAGGATTTGCTCATTTCTCAGCCCGACAATGGCGAACAGGCACTGGAAATCGTCGATATGCTGGTGCGCTCCGGTTCGGTGGATATCGTGGTGGTGGACTCCGTTGCTGCGTTGACGCCCAAGGCTGAAATTGAAGGCGAAATGGGTGATGCTCAGATGGGTTTACATGCGAGGTTGATGTCGCAAGCATTGCGTAAGCTCACTGCTAATATCAATCGATCCAATACAATGGTTATTTTCATCAACCAGATCCGCATGAAGATCGGCGTGATGTTTGGCAACCCTGAGACTACGACCGGTGGTAATGCGCTAAAGTTTTATGCATCCGTTCGTCTTGATATTCGCCGTACTGGCGCCATCAAGAAAGGCGACGAAGTGATCGGTAACGAGACTAGGGTCAAGATCGTCAAAAATAAAGTCGCACCTCCGTTCAAGGAAGCTAATTTCGATATTCTGTATGGCGAAGGAATATCGCGTGAAGGTGAAATTGTCGAACTGGGTGTGTTGCACAAACTGGTCGAAAAATCGGGTGCTTGGTATTCGTACAACGGCGAGAAGATCGGGCAGGGAAAAGATAACGCACGCGAATTTTTGAAATGCAATCCGGAAATTGCCATCGAGATTGAAAACAAAGTACGAGCTGCGCTCGGCGTCAACGCGTTGAAGTCTGGTGGCGAAGAAGCCTGAAATAAGCCTTCGCGTTCGCGCCATGAGATATCTGGCGCGGCGTGAATTCAGCCGCACTGAACTGCTCAACAAACTGTCGCCTTATGTTCAGGAGGGCGAAGATCTGAATGCAGTGCTGGACGAACTCATCAAGCGTGGATGGCTTTCAGATGAGCGTGCTACTACCCAATTGGTTCATGCCAAGCGAAATCGCTTCGGTTCTCACCGAATTGCATTCGAATTAAGGCAAAAGGGCATCCCGGAGGACTTAATCGATGAGGCGATGCCAGAATTGAAAGAAACCGAACTGGATACGGCACGAGAGGTTTGGAATCGAAAGTTTGGTAATATAGCGCAGGACGCAAAAGAAAAAGGCAAACAAATGCGCTTTTTGCAGTCTCGCGGATTCTCGATGGATGTAATATTGAAAGTGTTGAACTCATAATTCCATCGCAGAAAATAAGGGGAATTAATTGCCTTTCGATAGCAATATTGCTGAAAAGTGGGTGCTGGTCATCGACGATATGGAAGGCATGCGCTCTCAACTGCGTATGTCATTATCCAGTTCCGGCTTTGCCAAGTTGCATGTGGTCAGCGGCATCAAGGAAGCCTTGGAGCGCATGGCAAGCAATCGCTACGATGTTATCCTGTGCGATTATTCTCTGGGTGACAGTACTGATGGCCAACAGTTCCTCGAATATTTGCGCACCAATGACCTGATCACGCGCAATACCATCTTTTTCATGATTACTGCCGAGCAGGTTTACGAAAAAGTAGTTGCTATTGCCGAATGCGCTCCAGACGATTACCTGCTTAAACCATTCACCGCAGCTCAATTTAATGCTCGCTTGGAAAAACTGCTTGAAAAGCAGGAATATTTTTCACTTATCGACAAAGCCACGGATGCCAAGAACTGGGGTCGGGTAATTATCGAGTGCGACAAAAAATTAGCTCTCAAAGATAAACATTTTATTGATCTTTGCAAGATCAAGAGTTCAGCTTTGATACGCGCAAATCGCGCGCAAGAAGCAGTGGATTTGTATAAGGAAGTACTTGCACTAAGGCCTATTGGATGGGCTAAGTTAGGGTTGGCACGTGCTTTGTCCATGCTGGATAGAAAAGATGAAGCAAAAGTCATTGCTCGGGAAATTGTAAGTGAATCTCCGCAATTCATGGCAGCTTACGATTTTCTAGGGAAAATATTGGCTGATTCTGGCGATAAACATGCTGCTTTGGACGTGCTGCAAAAAGCACGAGAGGTTTCACCAGGAACGATGAGCCGAATTCGTGAATTGAGCAGTTTGGCCGTGAGTGCAGGCAAACCCGAAATCGCCGAGACTGTCATGCGTGAGGCATTGCAAAAACACAAACATTCACCGGTGCGTCAGGCAAATGACTATGCTGTACTTTCCAAGGCACTGGTCAATCAGGGCAAGGCGAATGAGGCTTTAGTCGTGGTGGCAGATGCGCAAAAAAGCTTTAATGATGATCATAGCAAGATCGTTCTGGCGGCGACAGAAAGTGTGGCACACAGAGCAGCTGGAAACCATGCACAGGCAGCCGAGGCATTGTCTATAGCGATGTCGATTGGTGATTTGAGCAAACTGCCGACACAAACGGTTATTTCGTTGGCCGATGCCTGTTTCATCTCCGGTAAGGATGAGGAAGCCACAAAACTATTGCGTCACGCGATACAAAATAATCATGAAGATGATGCTATCAAAGACAAAGTTCATGAGGTGCTGACCGCTGCGGGAAAGCAAGCTTCAGAAGCGACTGCGATGATCAACGAAAGTACCCGTGAAGTGATTCAACTAAATAATGAGGGTGTCATCAAAGCAGAGGCAGGCCAACTTGCCGAGGCGATCACGCTTCTTACCCAAGCGGCTGATCGTTTGCCCAACAATGTCCAAATCGTAAGCAATGCGTCTCTTGTGCTTGCGCTAGATTTAGTCAGGAATGGTAAAAATACCGATAAGTTGCGTAGTTGTATGCATTATCGTGATGAACTCATTAAAAAATCACCCAGTCATCCCAAACTTGCGCAGATCGACTCGCTGCTAAAACAACTCAAGCATTGAGGTTGGTACAAGCATGAATGATCTCTTTGCTGCTGTCATACATGATGTAAAAAATCAGTTGGCCGAATTGTCGCTGCGGTTGGGCGAACGCGTCGATGCGCAGAAAGAAATGGAAATTGCAATGAGCGCATCACGCCGCTTGTCTGAGCTGCTACTGATACACCGGCAGGAAAATGATCTATTGACCGTCAACCAGGATTCTATCAATCCTGCAGATTTTTTGGCCATACTGGCAGCGGAGTATCGAGAGTTATTTCCCCGTTTGGCTATTGAGATCAACGATAGAAATGCACCGAACATTGCTTTTTTTGACGATTCACTGGTACGCATGGCGCTTGCAAATGCGCTTCATAATGCTTGTCGCGTCGCACGATCCAAGGTGAGATTAGCGGCATTCGAAAAGGACAAAATGTTGGTGCTGGAAGTGGCTGATGACGGCCCGGGTTTTCCTGCTAACTTATTGGAAGAAGGCGGCGCGGCACCTCAACCGGTTAGTGCGCGAGGTACCGGGCTGGGGCTTTATCTGGCCAGGAAAATCGCCGAGCTGCATCGATTGGACAGTCGGCATGGCTATGTCGAGCTAAGTAATTCCGGAGGGGCCGTGTTTCGTATGGCGTTGCCCTGAGATCGGAAGTTCATTTCTATCGCCTTGTCACGTGAGCCACAAAGCTCTCGCATGGTATTATGCACACCGTTTTTAGTGATATTTGATATTAAAGGTGTGCAATGAAAAGCAGTGAAATTCGCCAGCAATTCCTAGATTTTTTTGCCTCTAAAGGCCATACCGTGGTCTCCTCCAGTTCGTTGGTTCCGCATGAGGATCCAACTTTGTTATTTACTAATGCGGGCATGAATCAATTCAAGGATGTGTTCCTCGGTTTTGACAAACGCCCTTACACACGCGCCACTACCTCACAGAAATGTGTGCGTGCCGGCGGCAAGCATAATGACTTGGAAAACGTAGGATACACCGCACGTCACCACACCTTCTTTGAGATGTTGGGTAACTTTAGTTTCGGCGATTACTTTAAACGTGATGCGATCAACTACGCATGGGAACTACTCACGGTGGTATATAAACTTCCCAAAGATAAGCTTACAGTAACCGTTTACGCCGAGGATGACGAAGCTTACGACATCTGGACGAAAGAGATCGGTGTACCAGCTGAACGCGTGATTCGAATCGGCGATAACAAGGGTGCACGCTATGCATCCGACAATTTCTGGATGATGGGCGACACCGGACCTTGCGGGCCTTGCACGGAGATTTTTTACGACCACGGCGATCATATTCCTGGCGGACCTCCCGGAAGTCCAGGCGAAGACGGCGATCGCTTCATCGAAATCTGGAACAACGTGTTCATGCAATTCAATCGTGACGAAGCGGGTGTGATGCATCCGCTGCCCAAACCCTCAGTCGATACCGGCATGGGCTTGGAACGTATCTCGGCAGTATTGCAGCATGTCCATGCGAACTACGAGATCGACCTGTTTCAAGCACTTATCAAAGCAGCTGCGCGCGAGACGCATTGCGCTGATCTCGATTCACCTTCGTTGAAAGTATTGGCCGACCATATTCGCGCCTGTTCCTTCCTGATTGCAGATGGCGTGATCCCTGGAAATGAGGGGCGCGGTTATGTGTTGCGCCGAATTATTCGTCGCGCGATTCGCCATGGTTACAAGTTGGGTGCGCGGGCTGCCTTCTTTTATAAATTGGTGCCTGATCTGGTCGAGCAGATGGGTTCGGCCTATCCGGAATTAGCCTCAGCCCAAGTCCGCGTGATGGAGATACTCAAGCAGGAAGAAGAGCGTTTCTTTGCGACCATCGAACATGGTATGGCGATTCTTGAATCCGACCTGGCAGAGATCAATAAACAGGGCATCTCGATATTTAACGGCGAGACCGCATTCAAATTGCACGATACGTTTGGTTTTCCACTCGATCTGACGCAGGATATTTGTCGTGAACATAGCGTGTCAGTTGACGTTGCCGCTTTTGATAAGGCGATGGCGCACCAGAAGGAACAGGCTCGGGCAGCAGGCAAATTCAAGATGGCGACTAATCTCGAATATTCAGGACCCGAAACTACTTTCCATGGTTACGATACGCTTGAACACCAAGCTAATATTCTTGCGCTCTACAAGGAAGGTGTATCGGTCAATGTACTGAGTGAAGGTGATGCGGGAGTCGTTGTGCTGGACAACACGCCTTTCTATGCTGAGTCCGGAGGCCAAGTCGGTGACAGCGGGGAAATGCGTAGTTTGCATGGCATCTTTGCTGTAGAAGATACTCAGAAGATTCAATCTGCAGTCTTTGGACATCATGGTGTGGTGAAGACAGGTAAATTGACCGTGGGAAACGGGGTGGCTGCCAAGGTCGATGTTGCAGCCCGTAGTCGCACCATGCGAAATCATTCGGCAACACACTTATTGCACAAGGCGTTGCGTGAAGTGTTGGGGACTCACGTGCAACAAAAAGGCTCTCAGGTAGATAGCGAAAAAACACGATTCGACTTCGTGCATACACAACCGATGACGGATGTGGAAATTCGTAAAGTGGAAGCGATTGTGAATGCGGAGATTTTGGCGAACGCTGCTTGTCAGGCGCGTGAGATGGCAATCGAAGATGCGCAGAAGACCGGCGCGATGATGTTGTTTGGAGAAAAATACGGTGATGTGGTACGTGTGATAGACATTGGTTCATCTATCGAGCTATGTGGCGGTACACACGTAAAACGTACGGGTGACATCGGGCTTTTCAAGATCGTGGCAGAGAGTGGCGTGGCTGCCGGTGTGCGACGTGTTGAAGCGGTGACGGGTGAAGGTGCTTTGGCGCGCGTGAATGCCCAGGAATTGTATTTGCAGCAAGTTGCCGATGCCGTAAAAGCACAGCCACAAGAGGCGGTAGTTCGTGTAGGACAAATCCTCGACAATATGAAGTCGTTGGAAAAAGAACTGGCCGCATTGAAGTCCAAACTGGCATCAGCTCAGGGCGATGAGTTGCAAAGTCAGGCTCAGGATATCAATGGAGTCAAAGTGCTGGCAGCAAAATTGGACGGTGCCGATGCCGCAGTGCTCCGTGAAACGCTGGACAAACTAAAAGATAAACTTAAATCTGCTGCAATTGTATTGGCATCAGTTAATGATGGGAAAGTCAGCTTGATTGCTGGCGTGACTTCAGATGCCACATCAAAGATTAAAGCCGGTGAGTTGGTTAATTTTGTGGCACAACAAGTAGGTGGCAAAGGTGGTGGCAGGCCAGATATGGCTCAGGCTGGAGGTACACAACCGGAACATTTGGCTAAAGCCTTGGCATCGGTTCATGCTTGGGTGAAGGCTAAGTTTTAATACAGGGAACTTCTAAAAATCCAATTCTCGTCGCTATGCGGTGTTACTCTCAAAAAAATTACTTCTTACCTATGCGCCATCGATACGTTACTGCCAAGTAGCCGTTTGCGGGAGATGGCGCTCGCGGTCATTCCCGCACCAGGCGGCTCCGCCGCACCGTGTTATGACCGCATATGCTGCGGTGCAATTTGTTGTTCGCGCCTTGCCTAGCTTTGATAATTGAATTTTTAGAGGCTCCCTACAGATTGAAACGAGTCGATCTTGCTTACGCCGACTTTAACCGCAGGCCTGGTAATTATGCTATGTTATTAAGCGTAATAATTTAACAGTATCCAGGCGAGATAGTCTGTGCAGGAGTGGGTTTGATATGGACAGTGTTAAAAGCACGATTCTGTTAGTCGAAGATGATCAGGTTGAAATTGATCTTGCTCATGGCGCCTGCGAATTATGCAGTCCCGACCTACAACTAGTAGTTGCTCACGACAGTACGGAAGCCTTGGAGTGGCTATCGAAAACAGCCGAAGCAAACGATCCCATGCCGAAATTGATCCTGCTGGATCTAAAACTTCCGCATCTTATCGGGCTGGCAGTGCTGCGTCGGCTTCGCATGGAGGCAAGTACTTGGGATCTTCCTATCATTGTCTATTCTAAAATACATGAACCTGCTGACGTGGTACTAAGTTATCAGGTAGGTGCGAATAGTTTTGTGAACAAGCCTGAGGATATCGCACAGTTCAACACTTTGCTGCATGATTTATCCGATTACTGGCTGCTGCCCAGACAACGAAAACTGAGCTTGGGGACGACATAACTAATCGGTTGGTTTTGAATAATTCCAAAATTATTGGAATCATCCAAAACCGGATTACTTTTTACGATATCGCAATACTAACCAGATTCCTCCTAGTATCAGAATAGATGCGACCATCAACTCTCGGGTAAGTACCTCACCTAACAAAACTACGCCGCCAATCGAGGCGAGTAATGGTGAGCTTAACTGTATGGTCGACGCTGTCATGGCACTCATATGTTGAAGTATCCTATACCACAGCAGATATCCTATTCCAGAAGTTATTGCACCAGAGACAGTTGCGTAAATTAACCCTCGTGAATCAATGTGCATCCATGGCAAAGTGACTATCGACAGACCTATTGCCATAGGGACTGCGCGAATAAAATTCCCTGCGGTCGCAGCAACAGGGTCTGGCAAGCCGCGTCCGAAAATGGAATAGAGCCCCCATGCAATGCCGCTAGCCAACATTAGAAGTGAATCCATGATGGAGGGAGCAACAGCGTTGGGTGACACAAGTATGACCAGACCAGCCAGCGCAGCCGCAAAGCCTAGGTTTTGAAAACTGCTCATACGTTCTCCGGCAAGGTATCCGGCTAATAACATCGTAAGCTGAACTGCACCAAACAACACTAACGCACCTGCCCCAGTATTGATTGATCGATATGCAAAAGATAATGTAACCGCGTAGACAAACAATGCCAGAGCACTCCGCCAAGAGCCATATTTGGTTGAGGCCTGTTTCTGGCAGTACATAATGAACCACAGCGTGGCAGCACCGGAAAGCAGTCGAATTGAAGTGTAACTTGCTGAACTGATAGTGGTTTCCTTCATCGCCATACGACACAGTAACGAGTTGCTCGCAAAAGCCAACATCGTCAGCGTGGTAAATACCGAAAGTTTTAATTTATTCATGGATAAGTTGATTGCAAAGTTGGTTCACGAGGTGGCAGTAGCGTTCTGCTTAGCAAGTATCAGCTCTTTCTATTTAGTGGAAATAAACTATCCATGCTCATTATTGGTGCCTGATTGGGTTTTTTACAACTCAGATACTTCTTAACTATATGTTAAATAAAAGTTAATTATCTTGGCATGTATGATGCTAATAATTTATTGCAACCTAATTTAAACAGTTTAAAGTTCATCATATTGGGAGGTACTATGAAGATAAGCAAATCTATTTTCTCAATCGTACTTACTGCCTTTGATTGGGCATCCTCCATTACAAGATTACCTATTGCAAGCCTTGGTGGTGTTTTGACGGGGTTATTTTTCTAAATAGCCGTGAAATGCGGTCATATAGGGTATCTGAGATATTTCATGAGATGAAGATAGTTCGTTTTGAAAAATGTAAGAGAGGTTTATAAGTAGTACTACGTACGTATTTGTACGGATATCTTTGATTCCAATACTGGGTAGAATGTCTTCAACGGTAACCCCTTGCCGTTGTGTCCCCCCTGCGCACATCTACCCCCTTGGATGTGCGCTGTCCATTTGTGGATACAAATATATGAAAATCATTGTGTTGTGAATGGGAAGTGACTTCAGAAAATAGATAAAAAATACGCACGCTAGCCAAATTGTACACGGGCAAGTTCAATCAGATTGGATGAACCCGTCTTCTGCATTATATGTGCACGATGTGTCTCTACGGTTCTATAGCTGATTGAAAGGCGATGTGCGATCTCCTTGCTGGAATAGCCTGCTACCACTAGTGTCAAAATGTCCCGTTCTCGTTCAGTTATACCTTTTGATTTCAAGTTGATCACTACATCTTGAGAGCTGAGAAATTTTTGTGCATTGACAGTCTGTCGTTCCATTGCTTCTCTGATCATCTGCAATGTCCTCGACGTTAAGGAATCGTTCATAGAAAGAACGGTCTCAAACATATTGCCTGCTGTCCAACTCAATTCCTGATTTGCTTGCTGTTTGGCATTTTCTTTGTTTGCGCCTGCCTGCAGTGACTTAACAACAATCGCCATGCGTTTGTCTGAATCTAAAATGTGGATAATCAACCAACGCGTTAGAAAGGAAAGTACATCTTCAATAACTTCGTTAAATGGTTTGATATTTTCCTGATCCTGTAGTTTTCGGACTTCAGTCACAAAACCTTCATGTGTTTTTTTATGCGAACTTTCCCATTCGTCTCCAGAAAAATATTCGTGCCATATGGTTTCTTCAGTTTGAAAATGGTAGACAGCGTATAGCGCCAACTCGTAGAAAATATTCTTCAGTTCTGGGGAAGTTGATTGTGTGGCTAAAGCGAAGGCGAGCTTATTGAGTAGTTGGATTAATTTTTGATGCTGCTCATCTATCTGCGGAATGCCTACCGAATAATTATCTTGCCATGGAAATATTTCTAATAAATCAATCACTGTTTTACCCTGCCAATTATTTGTACGTATACGAAAATAGTTTGTGCTTAAAATTATACTTAACAATTATATTGTTAAGTATAACAATGCTTGCTGAGGTCTGCTGCCTATCCACTTGGGAATTAATACGGATACGTTAAGAAATAAATTCTATTTGAACTTCCGCTAGTTTGTTCATAGAACCTGTCTCTGCCAAGTATATCTGAATCTTGATGAGAGTCGTCATGCAATCAAACATGAAACGAGGCAATGGATCTCTGTGATTCTTTGACGAATTACGATGGCGACCTGACCCTACATACCTGTGGAAATGGCGTGTTTATTGGAATTCATGCGCCGGGGCTAATTCTTTGGCTTAATCCATAATCGATGTGTTGTTTCTCATCAAATAATAAGTTTTGTGGTTGTAAAAGAATGTAAATAGTGACCGTGAACATCGATTTTCAGTGAAGTGGCGTACTGAAAATTACTTATTAGGAGTGGAATGATAAACGTGTACCTGTCACTTTCAGTTTGAACACTTTCTTTGAATCCTCTTAAAACCTCAGCCAAACCGATGTCAGCGAATCCAGATGTCACCAAACCGCAAGACATCGTTTCAATGTCTGCCGCAAACACACTAACTGCAATCAATGTTAGTCCAGACACGGGACTCTTTGAAAATGACATAGATGTCAGGCGAAAAGAAAACGGATACAACGAAGTGCCCGAAAAAAAGAGTCATCCGGTAAAAAAATTTCTGCTGAGATTCTGGGGGGCATCAGCGTGGATGCTTGAAATAATTATGGTCCTGTCAGTAATACTCGGAAAGTATGCTGATCTAATTGTTGTAAGTGTATTGCTGATAATAAACGCTGTATTTGGATATATACAGGAACGTCGTGCTGAAAGTGTTATGCAGCTACTACGGCAACGTTTGCAGATCAATTCACGTGTTCTGCGAGATTCGAAATGGTTGGTTATTCCAGCTCGAGATTTGGTTCCTGGAGATATTGTTCGCATACGCCCCGGCGATATTATTCCTGCAGATGTGAAGCTTCTCAGTGGAACATTGTCTTTAGATCAATCTGCGCTTACGGGCGAATCGATTGAAGCAGACAAGTCACCCGATGATATGTTGTCCTCTGGATCTATCGTGCGCCGAGGAGAAGGGGATGGCGTTGTCGTGCTGACCGGAGTGAAAACTCAGTTAGGTCGCACCTCTGAATTAGTACAGCAGGCGCAACCAAAATTCCACATTGATGCAGTGATGGTCAAGGTCGCGCGTTGGTTATTTTTGGTTGTAGGCGCATTATTGGCTACCGTTGTGATCATGTCGCTGTTGCGTGGTATGTTGCTCACTGAAGTGGGTCCACTTGTACTTATTCTGTTCATGAGTGCAATCCCGCTCTCGCTTCCCGTCATGTTCACAGTAAGCATGGCGGTAGGATCGAAAGAGTTGGCAAAGTGCGGCGTATTGGTTACGCGCCTCAGTGCAGTTGAGGATGCGGCGACAATGGATGTCCTATGCGTAGACAAAACGGGAACGATCACGATGAACCAGCTCGCCGTGGTCGGCGTGATCCCGCTTGAAGGGAGATCAGAAAACGACGTGCTTTTTGCTGGCACTTTTGCTTCACAAGAATCGAACGAGGATCCGCTAGATGTTGCGATCCTCGCTGCAGCAAAGGATAAGCTCATTTTTGACAAACTTGCCCAAGTGAAACGCCTTTCTTTTGTGCCATTCGATGGAAGAAATCGGCAGACAAAAGCGTTGATCGAACAAAACGGAAATAAAATATGGGTATTTAAAGGCGCCGTTGAAACGATTGCACAAACCTGTGAGTTGGACTCAATAGCAAGAGAAACGATAAACGCTCAAGTCGGAAAAGCTGCACTAAAAGGCTATCGGACGCTTGCCGTGGCACAAGGTGGTGAAACGCGTAAACCAACTTTGATTGGTTTGATCACACTATATGACCCACCTCGGCCTGACGCGAAAGAACTCATTGCTAAACTACGTGATACCGGCGTTGAGGTAAAAATGCTCACGGGTGATGCGCTGGCAGTTGCAAGTGAAAGCGGACGTACAGTTGGCTTGAACAATATACAACGCATCGCAGACTTGAAAGCAATAAGCGGTCAAGTAGAAAATAATGCCGTCGACTTGCTAGAGAAAGTGGATGGGTTGGCTGAAGTCTATCCAGAGGACAAATTCATTGTGGTGAAACATCTACAAGCTGCCGGGCATGTTACCGGCATGACAGGGGACGGTGTTAACGATGCACCCGCGCTGCGACAAGCTGAAGTTGGCATCGCTGTCAGCACTTCGACAGACGTTGCCAAAGGAGCTGCCAGTATCGTTCTGACCGGACCGGGACTGACAAATATTCTGGCGTTGGTCGAACAAGGAAGAATGATCTATCAGCGCATTTTGACCTACATCATTAACAAGATCAGCCGCACGATCTTAAAGACAGCATTTATCGCGATCGCGTTCATGGTGACTGGTAGATTCGTCATGACCGCCTTTACGATATTGCTTCTGGTTTTTATCACGGATTTTGCCAAGATATCCCTGTCCACCGACCGTGTGCGCCCTTCCAGAAATCCGGAAACATGGGACATCTGGCCGTTCGTTCTGGTTTCGGTGATACAGGGTATTTTGATGGTTGCCGAGTCGCTTTTCATCTTGTGGATAGGTTTATCCCGTTGGGGATTATCGACGAATGAAAATGCGCTCTATACCTTTAGTTTCTTGACGCTACTCTACTTTGCAGCATT
>Ga0364874_10272_pt1 | contig 29417 bp, 29 predicted proteins | sample ExccelAu500001D4_2_FD_206922 | JGI IMG/M metagenome (GOLD analysis project Ga0364874, IMG submission 206922) | Enriched cells from Trout Bog Lake Hypolimnion, Wisconsin, USA - BchlTB.Aug07.5000.01.D4 | ecosystem: Environmental > Aquatic > Freshwater > Lake > Hypolimnion/Profundal zone | place... | reverse complement strand
CCCTTCGGTGACGATGGCAACCAGGCCGAGTTTCAGAAAAGTTCCCCAGGTGAATGGCCTGAAAAGGAACTCCCTGGTGCGGTGGATGGCAAGCGAAACGGCATCGGGGGCAGAGATGGGAAGCATGGAAGGCCTCTCCGTAGAAGGCACGGCGTAGCAGTGAACTACGCAAGATCTATGCGCGAAGTTCCGCAGAAACGTGAGGCATTGCGTTGAACCAGGTGTCGAAGGCGGCCAGAGAACGTTCGCACACCAGGCGGTGGCGCTCCTTTTTGTCGCGGACTTTTTTACGGAGTTCTTCTTCCAGGGGCTCCAATAAATCGAAGGTGATGTTGGCGGGTTGGAAGTGTTTGGGGTCGGCGTGGGTGATGTAGTGGACCAGGGAGCCGAGGGCGGAGGTGCGGGGAGCGGGGACGGGCTCTTCACCACGGACGATGGCAGCCGCGTAGATGCCGGCGAGCAGGCCGGTGGCGATGGATTCGGTGTAGCCTTCGACACCGGAGAGCTGGCCGGCGAAGAGGATGGTTGGTTGCTGTCCCACCCATTCCGCAAAAGGCGCGGAATGGATGGGGCACGGAGCGAAGAGGGTGGTATCGTCCGAATTCCCAGGTCTCAAAAGCGAGACCTGGGGCACCCGGCTTTTCAAACGCAGACACTCGTCGAGCAAGAGCGGGGCCTGGATATAGGTGTTGCGGTGAATCTGGCCGTAGCGGAGGAAGCGGGCGTTTTCGAGGCCGGGAATGAGGCGGAGGACGTGGGCCTGTGCACCGAATTTGAGATGGTTCTGAAAGCCGACGAGGTTGTAGCTGTCAGCGCGGACGTTTTCCTTGCGGAGTTGGACGACGGCCCAGGGAGTTTTGCCGGTGCGGGGGTCGCGCAGGCCGACGGGCTTCATGGGGCCGAATCGTAGCGTGTCGCGACCGCGGCGGGCAAGGATTTCGATGGGAAGGCAGCCCTCAAAGTAGTCGGCCTTTTCCCATTCTTTGGTTTCGGCGGGCTCGGCAGCGAGCAACGCGTCGAGGAAGCGGTCGAACTCCTCTCGGTCCATGGGGCAGTTGATGTAGTCGGCGGTTCCCTTGTCCCAGCGGGCGGCCATGTAGACGCGGTTCATGTCGATGGAGTCGGCTTCAACGATGGGCGAGATGGAGTCGTAAAAAGCCAGATGGCCGGAGCCGGTGAGGCGCTCGATTTCAGCGCCCAAAGCATCAGAGGTGAGGGGGCCGGTGGCGAGAATGGTGAGCGCGTAAGCCGGGTCGGGAGCGAGGCTGGTGACTTCTTCGCGGATGACGCGAATGAGCGGCTGGGCGGCGATGGCCTCGGAGATGACGCGGGAGAACTCGACGCGATCGACGGCGAGGGCATGGCCGGCGGGGACGGCGGTCTGGTCGGCGATGCGCAGCAGGGCGGAACCGGCGCGGCGCATCTCCTGCTTGAGGAGCCAGGGGGCGGTGTTGGGGGATTCGCTCTTGAGGGAGTTGGAGCAGACCAGTTCGCCGAAATCGGTGGTCTGGTGGGCCGGGGTGAGGCGGGGCTTGCCGTCAACCACGACGCGCATTTCGTAGAGATCCACCTGGCAGCCGAGGCGGGCTGCGGTAAGTGCTGCCTCCGGGCCGGCAAGTCCGCCGCCGATGATGCGGACCACCTGCGGTGGGGCAGCCGCCTTCGGCTCGGAGTGCGCGGTGGCGTGCTGATGGGCGTGTTGGGTCATTGGGCGATCTCCACTGCGGCGAGGCGCTGGAGGGCATCCCCGGAGACGCGTACATTGCGCCACTCGTCAAGAAACTCGGCGCCCATGGCGCGGTAGAAATCGATGGCTGGGGTATTCCAGTCAAGAACCTCCCACTGGAGGCGCGGGCAGCCCTTCTGGACCGCTACAGCGGCAACCTGCTGGAGCAGTGCCTTGCCGATTCCCAGGCCGCGGAACTCGGGCTGGACAAAGATGTCCTCAAGGTAGATGCCGGGGCATCCTTTCCATGTGGAATAGTTGAAAAAAAAGAGGGCAAAGCCGGCGGGCCGGCCATCCTGCTCGGCCATCAAGCACTGATAAAAGGGATTGGGTCCAAAGCCGTCGTGCAACAGGCCGGCTTCGGTCGCCGTTACAGCGTCCGGTTCGCGCTCGTAGGCGGCCAATGCGCGTATAAAAGTCAAAATCTGGGGTACATCCGCCTCAGTGGCGGTGCGAATCGTCATTGCCATACTTTTATTTTAGAGTGTGATACAGACCACACGCGGGGGCGACTCAACCGCACTAACATGATAGTGTGGACTCGCTAGGCGAGCTTCAGCGCCAGATCCCTGACGACCGGGCGATGGAACTTGTGGACAGGCAAAGTCGTCCACCTGATAAGGCATGGGCGCAATCCCTGGCGCGGACAGGATTGAACTTCCTGCGCCGCCCCCCTTGTGCAGGGTGCTCGATTGGATTTAACTTTGGTTCTGCCAAGAAATTCATTCTGCGGAGTGGGGTCTGAAGCAGTGCAGGCTATTTGACCGCAGAGAAACCGATCCGTGGAGCCTAACGGCGTTCACGGAAGTTGTATGCCGCAAGGCACAGGTTCGCAAGGGCACAGGCGCCGGAAATGCGGCATTGGCCCACTTCGGCGTGAGTTGAAAAATACGATTTATTGAGCCCGCGGGCAGCATCGTTCGCGCCGCTCCAAGGAGAAGAGAATGAAACGCACTATTTCACTTTGGCTGGGCCTGCTGGCCTTCGCCTTCTTGCCCGCGCTTGCGCAAACCCCCGCCGCCACTGCGCCCATGGGTAAAATTCACGGCCACGTGACCAATCCGACCGGTGAACCGCAGGGAGCCGGCACGGTGAGCCTCTCCACCGACGGCGGAACTACGCTGAAGTTCAACTTCCCGGTCGACGCGAAAGGCGACTACAAGGGCGAAGCAACGCCCGGCACCTACATGGTGATTTACCGCGCGCCCGATACACCTCCCGGCAAAATGGTCGACGACATCCGCGCCGTGAAGGTTCTGATTGATCAGGACACGCTGGCGGACATCGATATGTCGCGACAGGAGTTCATTGACAAGATTCCGGCGGAGCAGAAGAAGGCCTTGGAAGACCTGAAGAAGTCCAATGCCGAAGCGATGAAGGCGAACCAGGTGATCAATAGCCTGAATGCAGACCTTCGCGTGGTAAACCAGGACATCAAGGACGCGGAAAACGCGCGTGCAACGGCAACCCAGGAACTGGGCGCAGCAGCGACCAGAGAAACCGTTGAAGCCAAGGCACTGGAAATCCGGACAGCCAAGTACGGCGACATTGAAACCCTGATGCAGAAGGACGCCGCCCTCAAGCCGGACGAGTCCATTCTTTGGACCAATCTGGGCCGGGCACAGGTTGGCCTGAAGAAGTATGACGACGCGGAAGCGACCTACAAAAAGGCGCTTGCACTCGAGTCCGGAGCCAAGAAGCCGAAGCCGGAAGTGATCGGCGTGGCCGAGGCCGGCCTGGGCGAAATTTACGCGCGCACCAACAAGGTTACTGAAGCGAATGCCGCCTTTGACGCGGCAGCCAAGGCCGATCCTTCACGGGCAGCCTTCCATCTTCGCAATGAGGCCGTGATCTTCTTCCAGGAGAAGAACGGACCAGCCCAGGTGGCAGCCGCCGACCAGGCCCTCCTGATCGATCCGAATCAGCCCATCCTCTACTACATCAAGGGCCAGGGGCTTATTCAGAACGCAACCATCGACCCCAAGACCAACCGGATCGTCCTGCCTCAGGACTGCACCGATGCGTACCAGAAGTACCTGGCGCTTGCTCCCACGGGCGTGTATGCCGGTGAGGTCAAGGGCATTCTGGATCAGGCTGGACAGAAGGTCGAGTCCAACTTCAAGGCCCCCAAGCCAGCCAAAAAGTAAGCAGGCTCCGAGGTCTTCTTAGTGAAGGGCGCACCCGGCAGACGGGCGCGCCCTTCGTGTTTTTGGCCTGTCTCTTTCGGCCCTTCCCCGCATGCGGCTCTGCTGAAAAATAAATCGGCCCGTCCTGAAGCTCTACAATCCATTGCATGAGTTCTACTCTGCCCAGTTACGAAGAAGCCGCGGCGCTTGTCGCCGCTTACGCCGCTGAACTGGGTCGATTCCGGCTGTCTGTGGAGCGCATCGAGCTGGGGCGCGCAACCTGCAGAGTGCTGGCCAAGCCTCTCTGCGCCGATCGCGATCAGCCGCCTTTTGCCCGCTCCACGCGCGATGGGTTTGCATGCCGCTCTGTTGAAGCATCGGCTCATGTACCGCTGGCCATTGCGGGGACGACGCGGGCGGGCGACGGCCCGTCCGGACCGCTGCCGCCGGGTGCGGCGTGGGAGATCATGACCGGGGCTCCGGTGCCGGCCGACGCGGATGCCGTGGTGATGCTGGAGCATGTGGAGACAACCGGAGGACAGATCCGGCTTCCTCCGCCGCGGACGATTGCGGAGGGCGAAAACATTGTGGCGCAGGGCGCACAGGCGCGCAAAGGCGATGAACTGCTCCCTGCCGGCACCTCGATCACATTCACGCAGATAGCGTTGGCGGCGGCCTGCGGACATGCGGCCCTTGAGGTTTTTGCGCGGCCGCGCGTAGCCATTCTCACCACCGGCGACGAACTTGTGCCGGTGAAGTCCGTGCCGGCTCCGGGCCAAATTCGCAACTCAAACGGCCCGATGCTGGCCGCGATGGTGGTGGCCGCGGGCGGCGAGCCCTGGATTCTGCCGACCACTGCCGACAATGCCCGGGCTTTGGACACCGCTCTTTCGCAGGCTGCCGAGGCAGACCTGCTGCTGATCACTGGCGGCGTTTCGGCGGGCAAGTTCGACCTGGTGGAGCCGGCCTTGGCGCGCATTGGCGCGCGTTTCCACTTCACCGGAGTGCGCATGCAGCCCGGCAAGCCGCTGGTCTTCGGGGAGCTTACGCGAAACCTCAATCACGACTCGCGGACGACCGGCGCGGCGCGGCCATTGCCGTTCTTTGGATTACCCGGCAACCCTGTGTCTTCGGCTGTAACTTTTCAGCTTTTCGCCGTCCAAGTGCTGGCGGCGCTTGCCGGCAATCCGGACAACGGCCCGCGCTTCGCCTTGGCGCGGCTGGCCCCAAAGACTGAAAAGTGCGGCAAGGCGGGCCTCACGCGCTTTCTGCCCGCGCACTGCACTTTCGGAGCGGCCGGCGAATTGCCGGAGGTGGCGCTGGTTCCCTGGCAGGGGTCGGGCGATCTGGTCGCCATGGCGCGCTCCAACTGCTTCCTGGTGATGCCCGAGGAAGCCTCGCGCCCCAAGGACAACGGCGCGGGCGCGATTGTCCGCATCTTGCTTACTTGAGGAGCGCCATGCCTGAAGACTCGCAGCTTTCACACTTCAATGAAGCCGGCCAGGCCAGCATGGTGGATGTGAGCGCCAAGCAGGCCACGCGACGCACGGCGAAGGCATCGGCGTTTGTGGAGCTATCCGCCGCTGTGCTGGCGGCCTTGCCCTCGAACCCCAAGGGCAACCCGCTGGAGGTGGCGCGCTTCGCCGGCATTCAGGCGGCCAAGCGCACCGCCGATCTGATTCCCATGTGCCATCCGCTGCCGCTGACGCATGTGGACGTGCGGACGGAGGTAGCCGATGGAGGCGTGCGCATCACGGCGACCGCCGCGACAACAGGACCGACAGGCGTGGAGATGGAAGCGCTGACGGCAGCGGCTGTGGCTGCGCTCACGGTTTACGACATGACCAAGGCGCTGGACAAGGCGATTGTGATTCGCAACGTGCAGCTTGAGGCGAAGTCGGGGGGGAAGAGCGGGGATTTTGTGAGAGCGGGCGGCGACAAAAGCCTGGCTTAGTAATGGTGTAATCTCCGAGTTGCCGGTGATACGACAGGAACCACTTTCAACTATGATGTTTCGATGAATCGTGCGTATTGGTTACTGTCGGCCTTATTGTGCGTGAACACATTGGTGACGGCGCAACAGGACTCCCCGGCTTCCGTTGCGATTCAACAAATCGCGGTTCCGTGTCGGTTGGTTGAGGACAGAGCAGTCCAGTCTTTAGAGAAGCACGATTTCCGTACCGGCAGAACGATTGAGGGCGACGATATCATCATTGCTCTAAACAACCGAACGGATGTTTTGACACCATCAGCAAAGCCATTCACGCTCAATCGATCTTCTATTCACAGGTACACACTCCCTCGGTATCTCTCTCCGTTCAAGGTCTATGACGATTTCCGGTTGGAGGGGCGCCTTAGATTGGCCAAGGCCTCTGAAGAGCCTTGCAACGCCTCTCTACACTTTGAATTCAGCGCATTTGAGTGGTCATGGGTCTTCGCTGTGATTGACGATGGCTACCGTTCAAAATTCACCTCGAACGGGAGGCTTGAGCGACTTTACCTCGACTCCATTAGCGATCTCTTCGCAAAGTCCGAGCCGTGAACCCTCGTCTTCTGGCGTGGCCCAGGTCTCGCTCTTGAGACCTGGGATTGCATAATTTCCGAGTTGGCGGTCACTCACCAAAAACCCTTCGGGCTGGACTAAGATGTATCCATTCATGAAATCCACGGTTGGCGAGAATATCTTTGCGATATTGATGTCCGGTATTGCTGCCGCCTTTGCGGCTGTCATGGGATTTGTCTCTGCAATCATCCTCTGCAGCACTTTCCTGCGTGGGGAGGTGACGGAATGGGACCTAATCTTGGCCCCAGTAACTGCTGTGGTATTCTCGGTCTCCGCGTTCGTGTTTGCTTTCAGGAAGATCAGTACGTACGGCGAGAATCCGGACAAGACATGACCAATGTCGTACTGGTTGGGAGAAGAGAAGAGCCAAAGCCGGGTTGGAGACGAGTTGGCGGTCACTTGCCCGGAACACCATCTGCCGACCAACCCGTTGCCGCTATCCGATTGAGAATCTCCGACAGCCTTGCCGATTCAATATCTGAAACATCTACACCGTAGACCTCTAAGATCTTGGCCCACATTTTCTCGTTGGTGTCGTCGGTATGGAAATCCCAGAGGCTAGACTCGTCCGAGATCCAAACCCAGTCTAGATTCAACACTCTTCGGATGAAATCTTCGTTCAGTTCTGGATTCGCAGAAATGAGTTCTTGAGTGGCAAACTCTATTGGTCCATTGACCCCAGGGCGAATCATGGGCTTTCCCTCTAACCTCCTTCTGTCCCTGATTGTTTGAAAGTTGATCTGGAGATTCCGCAAAGCATCTTCTGGCGTTTCACCGCCCCCCGTTACGGCCCAGTTGACGATGTACGCGACAAAGCGATGCTGTTTAAATCGCGCACTGCTGAAGTGTGCGTCAAATTCGTGCTCGCGAATCACAACCGGGTAGTCGCTCAGTTCCCAATCCTTTTTACGGATCGACAGAAATCTCTTCCAGAGTGCGACGATCTGATTTTTGAAGCGGACAGCCTGCGTGGAAGTCATTTGCAACAGTCTATGCCGTGGACTTGCCGTTGATGGCCTGAATTGCCTGAAGAGGCATTCCGGTCGGATCGTCACCTACTCGGAAATTGCACCACAGGCACTGACCAAATACTCTCCCGCAAGCCCCGCAAATGCTCTAGGATTCTTCTTCAGATTGAAGGAGGTTCCATGCCGCGTCGCGCCTTTCTTACTGCCTGTTTTGCACTTGTCGCTTTCGCCGCGGCGGGCGCGCAGTCCATTGCTGTTTACCAGACCACGCCGGATCTGCTGGAAGCCCTGTCGCAGCGGCAGAAGCTGCACTTCTCGGCGAAGGCCGGCCCGGACGCAGTGTTGCCGCTGGTTACCGTAGACGACGCAAAACGCTATCAGGAGATAGACGGATTCGGCGCGTCGCTGACCGATTCTGCCGCGTGGCTCTTCGGGAATAAACTTAGCGCGGCAAAGACGGATGAGGTGTTCAAGACACTGTTCAGCCGCAAGGACGGGATCGCCGTGAACTTTTTGCGGCAGCCGATTGGGTCGTCCGATCTGGCGGTGACGTTCTACTCCTACGACGACCTCTGCCAGCAAACGGACAAAGCTTGCGCCACGCCCGACGGGGTTGCGGACGCGAAGCTTGAGCACTTCTCGCTGAGCCACGATGAGGAGTACATTCTGCCGCTGCTGAAGAAGGCGCTGGCGATCAATCCCGCGATGCACGTGATGGTGACGCCGTGGAGCCCGCCGGGGTGGATGAAGACGTCGAATTCAATGCTGGGCTCGAATCCGGAGACGAAACAGCCGTCGAGCCTGCGGCCGGAGTTTTACCCGGCTTTTGCGAACTATCTGGTCAAGACGGTTGAAGGCTACCAGGCGGCGGGGGTTCCGGTGTCGGCGCTGAGCGTGGAGAACGAGCCGCTGTATGCGCCGCCCACTTACAGCGGGATGCAGATGCTGGCGACGGAGCAGGCCGCGTTCTTTGGAAATGCGCTGGGCCCGGCGATGGGCGCCGCCGGCCTGAAGACGAAAGTGATGGCCTACGACCATAACTGGGACCGGCCCGATTATCCCGAGACGGTGCTGAAAGACGCGAAGGCGGGCGCGCTGGCCGCGGGAACTGCCTGGCACCACTACGGGGGCGACCCTGCCGTAATGACGAAGATCCACGACGAGTTTCCAGAGAAGGACCAGTGGGTGACGGAGTCGAGCGGCGGCACTTGGCAAAAGGGCAACGTGATGGCGGAGGAGGCCGCCGAGCTGGTGGCCGTGATGCGCAATTGGGCCCGGGGCTATGTGCTGTGGGCGCTGGCCACGGACCAGAACCACGGCCCGCATGTGGGCGGCTGCGACACGTGCAGGGGGCTATTGACGATCGACCTGACCAACCCCGAGAGTCCGAAGGTCAAGAACGAGCTGGACTATTACGTGCTGGGCCATGCCAGCAAGTTCCTGCTGCCGGGCGCCGTGCGGATCGCTTCAGACGAGCCGGCGCAGACGCAGTTGAAAGACGTCGCCTTTCGCAATACGGACGGGACTATCGTTCTGTACGCGGTGAACATGGGGGGCACGAGCCAGAACTTCCGCATCGGCTTTCATGGAAAAGCAGCGGCCACCGTGTTGCCTGCTGGATCGGTGGCCACGTTTGTCTGGAAACCGTGAGGCGTGACGTTGGCGCGGTTGAGTTGGTTGCTTTCCCACCCATCCCGCAAAGAGCGCGGGATGGATGGGGCACCGAGTTCTTGGGAGCAACGAGCGATTTCACACTAACTTACTTGCCCATGGGCGGCATAGCGGGTGGCGTGCCTTCGGGCCGGCGCGGGGCTTCCTTGGGGATGACGTACTCCTCAGGGTGCTGGTGGCCGCGATGGCAGGTGCCGCAGGTTACCGGCAAGCCGTGATGCTCGCCCGCTTCCATCTCATGGTCATGGTCCTTGTCTTTGGGAATCATGCTCACGTAGTTGTTGTTGATGTCCTCAGTCATCTTGAGCATGAGGCGGGCAGTGAGCTTTTCCTGCTTTGAGTCGTCGTCAAACTTGAGGCGCGGGCGGCCGTTGGGGCCGAGGTTGTTGGGGTCCGAAGTGTGGCAGGTGTCGCAATGGACGCCGAGCGAGCCGGCCCAATTCTCCATGATGTCGTGGACCTGCTGCCCGGTGAGAGTTTTGGGCAGGACCTTCAGATTGGTGGGCGCGGGAAAGACGCGCGGCGGCTGGGGGTCACCATGCGGCGATTGGACTGGTGGAGCCTGGGCAACTGTGAAAACGGCGACGGCGAACAGGGCCATCGCGGCAGCAAGTGGGGATAGGGAAGAGACTCTCACGTGCGGGTTTCCTTTTGGAGTGGGATGACTACTGATCTGATGGACGGAATTCTACCGAATAAAGATGCGCTTTCCTATTAAACCTTTTGTCATCTTCGCAGGGCCGGAGACGCAATCGTGTCCTGGGAGGGCGAAGCGCAGGAGCCAATCGACCGCGTGCTTGATGCCGATACGGGGGGTTACCAGCACTTCGTGGACCGGGTAGCCGTCATCGCGCAACTGCAACGGCGAGTCAGGATCGAGCAGGTCGAGGCCATTGTGGACGAGCCGCGAGAGCGCGAGCGCCTGGCAGAGACGGCTGGGCCCGGAGGTAAGCTTGCAGCCATGCTCACCCTGCGCCAGGCCGCGATTCAGCGCCATTTGCGCGAGGCCCGAGTCCCCTGCCAAGGCCAATGGTTCCAGCGCGCGCAGCAGAACACATCCGGCCTGGCCCTCGGGTTCGCAGCAGACGTTCATGCAGAAGTAGCGGCCATAGATTGAGTAGACATACGCGCGCCCGGCGGGGCCAAACAGGACACTGTTGCGCGGGGTGGGTCCGCGATAGGAATGGGCGGCCGGGTCGGGCGGGTCGTTGTGCGGGCCGAGATAGGCTTCGACCTCGACAATGCGCCCGGCCAGCAACCCGGAGGCCGTCGCGTGCACCAGCAGCTTGCCCAGCAGGCGCGGGGCCACCTGGTCCGCGGGAGCCTCAAAGAAGGCGCGGGGAAGCAGGCCGCCCGGGGGCTGCGGCAAGCGGTGTTTCCCGACTACTTGTGGGCCTTTTTCCATTCTCTGAGGATTTCCAGAACCTCTTCCGCGTGCCCCTCGGGCTTGACCTTGGGAAAGATATGCAGCAGAGTTTGATCCGGGCCGATCAGAAAAGTGGTGCGCTCTATGCCCCATACTTTCTTGCCGTACATGTTCTTTTCCTTCATCACCCCAAACTGATTGCAGACTTTCTCGTCTACATCAGCAAGGAGCGTGTAAGGCAGGTCGTACTTGGCGCGGAATTTGGCCTGGGCCTTGGGTGTGTCGCGGGAGATGCCGAGCACCACGGCGCCGGCGGTTTGGAGCTTTTTGAATGTGTCGCGGAAACCACAGGCCTCGATGGTGCAGCCAGGAGTATCCGCTCTAGGGTAAAAGAAGAGTACGACTGGCTTTCCGGCGTAGTCTGACAGGCTCGCGGTCTTGTCCTCGTCGGTCTGGAGAGTGAAGTCGGCTACTTTGTCATTGAGTTCCATGGGGAAATTCCTCGTATGGTGGATGGAGGGCCTTTGGTGGCCATCAGGTTCGATTATTCCCGAGGCGGGCGGCAGGTGTCATTGAGCAAGACGGGTCTTTTACTCATTTGGCCAACGGTGCTGGCTGCCATGGCGGCTCTGGCGGCTCTGGCGACGCTTCAGGCAGGCGCACAATACCCCGGCCAGGTGGCGAAACCCGGCAAGAACACTCCCAGTTTGCGGTCTGTCGCCGTGCTCGAGTGGACCGGCGAACAAAGCCATCCCAAGGCCAGCCGCATGGTGCCGGTAAGCGTATTCGACGGACAGTTATTGCAGGACGGCGGCATCTACCTGGCACGCCCCGCACCGCTGTCTCTGGCCGGCGAGGTGGAGTACGAGCTGAAGGAGAACGGCAAGACGGTAGGGCTGTTCGACATCAAGAACGCCGGGCAGGAGCAGGGCTCGTGGGTGGGATACGGTGCGTTTAAGCCGTTGCCTGTTGCCCGCGCCAAGCCAGGAGCATCCGCGGCGGCTCAGGCTGCGAAAGACCAGCCTTGGGGCGACGATGTGCAGAGCGACCGGCCGGTGCTGCACCGCAAGCCGCACTCAGGCGGCGACACGCCTGCATCGGGTACTGGCAGTTCCAAAACGGACTCGGGCGGACAGGCTCCGGCTACAGATCCGGACCGGCCCACATTGCACAAGAAGACCACGAGCGATAGCAAGAGCGATACCGGCAGCAGCGGGGACACCGGTGCGGCAGACACCGGCTCAGTGCCCGACCCTGACCGGCCCACGCTGCACAAGAAAGCTTCTAGTGAGGATCCGTCGAGCAGTAGCGGATCGCCAGGCGATCCTGACCGGCCGGTACTGAAGAAGGACAAAAAGAAAGTGGAAGATGTTGGCCACGTGGATTCGGTGGCGGATGTAACCGATCCGGACCGGCCAAAGCTCAAGCGCGGCAAGTCGACGGCGGACAGCCTTGCTGTTATTCCGAGCTTGATGGGTATGCCACCAGACATGCAACAGGCCGTGGCCGTCTCCGACGAGAAGAGCGGCCCGGAGCACTTGTGGAGCTTTGCATGGGCCAACGCGGAAGACGAAGGAAAGATGAAGTCGGCCCTGGAGGATATTGCGCGCGATGCTTTGGGGCTGAATCCGCCTCCGCCTCCCGCTGCCCCTAAACGGACGGCAGTGCACACGAAAGCGAGAAAGCCTGTTCCGCCTCCCGCACCGCCGGAGCCCGCGCCGCTTTTGGATGAGCGGTTCAGGGTGTTCGAGCTGGCTTACAGCTCAGGCGCCACGCTGGTGTTGACGGCGCACACCGACGGCCAGGGCGCGCAGGAGAAATTTGTCACGCTCGTCGCTCAGCCGGACCTCTACGGCAACCTGATGGTGCTACTGAAGAGCGTGACCGATGCCGCTCACCTGGACATGACGCCACGCATGCGCCTAGTGGACGCTGTGGACGCAATGGCCGACAACCGCGGCGAACTCCTCTTCGAGCTGCGCGGCTCTACGCAGCGCCAGTTCGCACTGTACCGCGTGCTGCGCGGGCAGGTGGACAAGCTGTTTGCCAGCGGGGCCGGAGAGATTATGGCCGAGGCCAGCAAATAGGGGACTCTACGGCGGAGAGCTTAGAATTGGCTTTTCCGCCGTGGAGTTCACCCATGAAAGCACTGTCTCCGTTCCAAGGCACATTTGTGCGAAGCGCCTTTCTGTCGCTGCTTGCTTTGGCGGCAACGGCTGCCGCGCAAACCGCGCTGCACGTGACGCATGAATATGCCAATGTGGACGCGCAAAGCCTGATCGGCTTGCCTATGGGCGATCACAAAACCATTGTTGACCGTGAGGGCAATCTGAAGTGGTCGCAGTGGAGCCTGGCGCGCAAGGGCAAGGACGTGCCCATCGGATTCAGCGCGCAGATGGACGGGGCCTTGGGCATTCAACTCAGCGCGGAAAGTGGCTCACAGCGCGAAGCCTTCCACGCCACCACGCAGAATCTGGACGAAGGCCGCTATCCATTTGTGGTCACGCATCTGACGCAAGGGCAACTCGCCGCCGAAGAAACTGCTTTCGCCGCGACAGACCACGGGATTCCGCTGGATGTGGTTTGGGTGGTCGTCAAGAACTCCGGAGACAGTGCCGCAGATGTGGAACTGCGTCTCAGCGGCAAGCAGCGCAATTTGCCAGCCCATGCCAGCCAGGCTCATCTCGATACGCACGACGGTTATCTACTCGCCACCCTGACGCCCGAGGACGCCTCTCAAGCAGCGTCGATCCAGGCGCGGGGATTCGAACTCACAGACCTCCGCACCATTGCCGCACATGGGACCGCATCGTTTCTTGTACGGGTGCCTTACGATTACCCGGCAGCGAAAGAGTCCGCGCTGCCTGCCACAAGCGGGCCGGAGCTGCTGGCCGAAGCGCACCAGTCCTGGGATGCGTTCTGGGCCAAGGGTATGCGGATCAAGCTGCCCACGCGCGTAAAGGAACTTGAGGACTTCTACTTATCGTCGCTGGCTTACACGCTCATCCTTACAGAACGGGATGGGGCCGGCGAGCTGTGGGCGCTGGACGGGCCTGGAGTCTATCGCGAGTTCTGGGGGCGCGGCGAATACTTCCAGGGGCGTGCCATTGAAGCGGCGGGTTATCTCGGCATCGGCAAGGAGACCGTGCGCCACACGCTGAGCCTGCAAAAAGACGATGGCGAGTGGGACTGGCCGGTGACCAGCGGCTGGCCGGCATGGGATAACATCGGTGGCAACGCGGGCGCAGTGTGGGACTACTATCTCTATTCACGCGACCGGCAGTGGCTAGCCACAACGTATCTGCACCTTGCGCGCGCGGCGGATTGGGTTGCTTTGCATCGCGAAGAGTCGATGGTTCCCGACGATGCGCCGAAGGCCGTTCAACCGATTCAGCGCCAGATTCCGTGGAAGTGTTCCGACGAAGTCGAGCCTGCGCTGAACCCCGGCGAGAAGCACTCCTGGTACGGCCTGCTCCCCTGGAGCTATGGCGACAGCGGACTGCCCGAGGGCCACCCGTTTCCGCATAACGTGTGGGCTCTCTACACCATCGACCTGGCGGCAAAAGCTGCGGCGGAACTAGGCAGACAGGACGAGGCTACGCGCTACCGGGCTGCCTATGCTGCTTACAAAGACGCAATACTCACCTCCATGCAGCGGGCCATTGCTTTGGAAAAGCAGGACGCTCCCTACCTGCCAGCGATGCCCACCCTGCCCGATGGCGCCGCGTCACAGAGTTTTGTGGCCGTGTATCCTGTGGGCCTGCTTTCTGCCGATCACCCGTGGGTTAGCAACCTGCTGGCTCACATGCGCCGCACTGAACTGCAAGGGTTGCCAACGAACATGGCCTGGATGGGCCGCGCCGGGGTGTGGCCGGGCGAATCGCTCAACGTGGCCGGGATCTACCTGCGCCGCGGCGACGTGGACAAGACCGTCTCGCTGCTAACTGCCACGCTCAATCACAGCTACGGAACCAACGTCTTCAAGGAAGAGATCAAGGTAGACAAGCGGCTCGCCATGGCCTGCGATACCGGCAACCCCAACAAGGTGGAAAACGGCCACGGCACCGGCGACCAGCCCGAAGCCTGGGCCAATGCGAATCTTGTATTGCTGGTGCGCGACATGCTGCTGCGCGAAGACGGCGACACGCTCATGCTGCTGAGCGGAATCCCCGCAAACTGGATTGAAGTTGGAGAAGAAATCAAGGTGGACGCAGCGCCGACGACCTTTGGCTCCGCTGTCTCTTTCCGCGCGCTCCGGCCTGGTGAGAAGAGGCTCACCGTCCACATTGAAACGACCGGCGGACTGGTGCCCGCTCTCTCGGTCCGTTTGCCTCTTGCGCCCGGACAGCAGGCTGAATCGGTGCGAATCAATGGCGAGCCCTCTCTCATTGTGGATGGGGCCGTAACTCTGCGCAACCCGAAGCCAGCAACCGAAATCGAAGTTACTCTTCGTTGAGCAAAAGCCGGCTGAATTTATTTCTCCCGGCGGTATTGCCACGGCCTTGATTCATACCTGTCTGGTCGAGTCTCCAAGACTGCACTGAAAAACATTGGCACAGGAGATTCGTCTTTATTGATCCTGCGAGGAAAGAATGACATTCTTTCCCACCCATTCCCGCAAAATTCGCGGGAATGGATGGGGCACGGAACTTCACAGTAATAGCGAAAGTGCACAGGGACCCGAAGAAACGCAGGTTGCGGCCTGATAATTGAGCAATACTGCTCACAAATTGCAGAAAATGTTAGCCTTATCACAGACAAATTGGTGCGACGTGTGGTTAATTACCGAACCTCCTATACAATGAAGAATAGAGTTGACCTGTCGCCACTCTTCGAGGTTCTTCCCTAAACATGGCATCCGCAGCATCCGCACACTCTTCGGCAACGGCAACCCTGGACCCGACATTACCAATCCCCGACATCCCAGTCTCTGCTGACATTGCGGCAGTTGGCGCAGTGCCTGCGCGGCAGGAAGTGCGCATGGGCCGCGCCGCGGCGGCCGGCATGGGGATCAACTGGCTTACGCTTGGCGTGATGGTGGCTTTCCACATAGGCGCTTTGGCGGCTCTGTTCTTCTTCAACTGGCAGCGGCTGGTGGTGGCTGTGGTGTTGTATGTGGTGGCCATCAATGTCGGCATCGGCATGTGCTATCACCGGCTGCTGACGCATCGCGGCTACCAGGTCCCCAAGTGGCTGGAACGTGTGATGGCGATCTGCGCCACTCTGTCGCTTGAGGGTGGGCCAATCTTCTGGGTCGCGACGCATCGCGTGCATCACCAGCTCAGCGACCATGAAGGCGACCCGCACACTCCTCGCGAGGGCGGGTGGTGGGCGCACACTGGCTGGCTTATCTGGGGCAATGCGCTGCACGCCCAGACTGAGGTGCTGGCCCGCTATGTTCCTGACCTCTCGCGCGACCGCTTCCTGGTGTGGCTCAGCAAATTCCACTGGATTCCGCTCGTCGCCAGCGGCGTAGCTCTGTTCGGCCTAGGCTGGATCTGGGGCGGCTGGGAGAACGCTGTGGGCATGCTGTTATGGGGCGCCTTTATGCGCGTGACGCTGGGGCTGCACGCCACCTGGCTGGTCAATTCAGCAACTCACATGTGGGGCCGCCGGCGCTTTGAAACCCGCGACGACTCCCGCAATAACTGGTGGGTGGCGCTGGTGAGCGGCGGCGAAGGCTGGCACAATAACCACCATGCGAATCCCGTCTCCGCGCGGCATGGCATGGCCTGGTACGAGGTCGATCCCAACTACTGGGGCATCTGGCTGCTGTCAAAAGTGGGCCTTGCGAGCAGAATCAAGCTGGCGAAGGTGGGCAGCGAAGACCGGAAACCAGCCGAAAGTTAAGCCTCTGCCGCAGGCGTCCGTCGCAGATTACTTGTGCAGTTTGGCCCGTATCCAGAGAGTGCCGAAGACCGGCAAGGCCACAATCAGCACAACCAGGCCGGCCGGAAATCCAACGTAGCGGTAGCTGTCGGCGAAGTCGATGGCGTGGCCGCCAAATGCCTTCCACGCCAGCAACGCAAAGATCGCGATGGTCGTGGTTGCGAAAAAAGTGAAGAACGCAGCCGCAAGCGCCAGCAGCAGGCTGGTGAACAGCCCAAAGCCCTGCAGCGGGAATCCGAGAAATCTTCCACCGCCGAGACGCCCGGTTTTTGCGGATTGCATCATCTTTTCGACCTCGTTCGTCTATAGCAATTCCAGGATTGGTATTCTTCGAAGGCAGCGGGCGGAGTTGATGCGACCATCAGGGAGCGGCAACCTCGTTTGAATTTTACCAGCGTACGGTAATCCCGGAATTGCTCTAGAATACAGATTCATGACCGGCACCGCACAACTCGAACTTTTGCACGCTGAGAAGGTCGCCACCCTGGTGAACGTGATCCAGGCGTCCAACGGTATCCACTACGCGGCATGGGGCGAAACCCGTATCTCCGAGACTGACCTGGAGCGGTTGGTGGGCGCTGTGCCCGCAACGCTCTCCGCGGCTCTGGCCCAGCGCGCCTATTACTTCGTTCCCCTGGCGATCGCCGACACCGGCGACATCATGATCGCTCCGGGGTACACGGTGGATCTGGGCGACCGCGCCATCTGCCACCGGAACGCGGTCTTCGGCACCACAGAGGCGGTTTTTCTCTCGACGCGACTGGTCGAGGACCGGTTCGGCATGGCCTTCGAGTTTCTCATCAACGTAGCCCACAACTTTGTGGAGGCAGCTGGAGTGCCGGAGAGCTTTGCTTCTCTGGCGTGGGCGCAGGCTGAGGCCCAGGTGCGGGGCGAAACCAGCCAGGACGCCTGGGAAACCCGACGCCGCGCCATGGACAGCCACACCAGCCAGAAGGGCATTGACGAGCGCGCCCGCAACGTCTACTACGAGTCGGCCTTCTCCGATTCCCTGGCCGTCTACATGCTGTCGCTCGCTGTGGATTTCGATTATCACGATCTGCGCGAGCGCGAGTACCCGCTGCTGGCCGCCCCGGCGCTGGCCGAGAGACTACGCCATGTGGCGAGTCTGTTCCCCGCTAATCCTGGGTATGAGTTCCAGATACTCTACCGGCGTAAGGGGTAGGCGACAGCCAGGCAGATCAAGTGTTCAATACAGTGGGTAGGCGGCCAGTTGCGCAACCCAGTAGCTCTTCTTCTCTTTGAGCAAATCGCCGACGGTCATCGGATGCAGATCGCTCTCGAGCTTCTCCAGAATCTCGTACTGGAATGCTGCTTCGCCGTGGGCGTTCCATTCGCTCTGCAGCGACTTGACTGGATGGCTGCCAAGCCGCAGCGTGAACCAGAGCCCGTTTTTCGCTGCGTCGAGATTCGGGGAAGAGCCGACCCAGACCCGGCTGGTTGCCAGGCACCGCACGGCGAAGGCGCCGCGCAGAGGCTCCCGCTCTTTGAATTTCCGGATTGCCGCTTTTCTGTCCGTAGTCGATTGCATTGTGAATCCCCTTCATTGGTCTCCCGGTGTCGCCTGACGAGTGCTCAATCGGCCAGAAGCGCCTGGTCCAGCGCGGAAAATGCAGCAGAGGCCAACTTCTTCGCGTGGTTTCTCAGATCGATGGGCCAGGCTTCAACCAGCTCCGCGAAGCGTGGCTGGTTACCCGCGAAGAGTGCTCGCGTCGCCTCTTCAAAGCCGGGTTCGTTGCCCGCCATGGCGGAGATGAACCGGTAAGTAGCTTCCTGCGCCCGGCGGCGGCGATCTCGGCCTTGATTTGCCTTTCTGGCTTCCTCTACCAACTTGCGCAGAGCAACCGAGGCCCCTCCGGGCTGGCTCGCCAGCCAATCCCAGTGACGCGGCAACAAGGTCACTTCGCGGGCCACAACGCCCAACTTCGGACGACCGGGCTTGCGCGCACATTCTTCGGCGGCGGCAGGTTCAGTGGGGGGCGTGGCATAGATTTCGATTGCCGCCAGGCGCTCCACAAGGGACGCGGGAGTGCCGCGAAGGTCCACCTCGATCACGTTGCTGGTGAGGTCGTCGAAGATTAGTACCGGAGCGGAGGGATCGCGGCTCTCGGACTCCTGCGCCTTGAGCGCGACCTCTTGCAGACAGCCGGAGGCTATGAGTCGCGAACCGGCAAAAGCGGTACACAGAATGGGGAATGGATTGTTCAACGCGGTGCCTCTCAGACGAGTTATACCCGGATAAAATCATATTATCCGGGTACAACTACGCTGTCAAGGCAAGCTGTTGTAGGCGATGCGCCCTTCGCCGGAAGTTGCTGCTCGACTTGAGAGCACTGCACTCATCAACCCTGGCAGCTATTCGAACAGCGTTGCAACCTTGGCCAACACCTCGTCCAGGATTCCCTGAGGAAGTGTGTCCACCTTCCTGCCGCCTCGCGCCTGTAGGTCGAGCACACGCGGCTGGTCGCAGCGTACAACTCCAGTCGTCTCGATTCCCGCAATTGGGACAGCGAAGCTGATGCGCCGGGCAAATTCACCGCCGCTTGTGATCGGCAAGACTACGGGCAGCTTTGTCGCCATATTGAATTCTGTCGGCGATATAACCAGAACGGGCCGCTGGCCGCGCTGTTCGTGCCCCATCGTAGGATCAAGCGAGACCAGGTAGATATCGCCCCTCTTCATATCAGCTCACGCCCAGCGGGCGGCGCATCGAGCCACTCCCGGACTTCCGGCGACATTGGTTGGGAGTAGTCGCATTCGGCCAGCAGCTCCGCCATTGTGTACCGAGGCCGCGGCTTTGCCTCGACGACCAGACGCCCACCTTCAACATCCACAGCAACTGTGGCGCCTGCCTTCAATTGCAAAAGATTGAGGAGAACGGGCGGCACAGCCAGCATAATGGAGCCGCCGACTTTGCGCAGGTTTGTGGTGTGCATGATGCCCTCAAAGACAAAATTATATCAAAGTATAACATTAACTAGATTTACAGGCTGCGGAAAAACTCATCGTTCGAAGTCCACAAACGATTTTTGTGTCAGGGCACGACTTCAGTCGGGCCGCAAACCGTTGAAAGCAAACCTGGGCTTTAGCCCCTGCCGCATCTCTATCAAGGCATCTAACTAAATTCAGGCCTTTTCCGCAGCCTGCTTACTCCAAGCCTCAAAATCGAGGCCTGGAGTATCCCTTTTGTGTGGATTTACGCCGTCTCCGCGTTGTAGGCGATCCGCCCTTCGCTGATGGTCCAGCGAACTTTGCCCTGCATGGTCCAGCCGTCGAAGGGGGTGTTGCGCGACTTCGATTTGCCCTCGGTGGCGCGGTAGGTCCACTCGGCTTTGGGGTCGAAGACGACTACATCGGCGAAGCTGCCCACGGCGAGCGTACCGCGGCCCTTCAGGCCGAGCAGGGCGGCGGGTTGGGCGCTCAGCAGGCTCAGGACGCGGCCCAAAGGCAGCTTCCATTCCTTGTGCAGCCAGTAGAGTGAGAGGCCCAGGGCGGTTTCAAGGCCGGTGATGCCGTTGGGGGCGTGCTCGAACTCGACTTCCTTCTCGTGGGTGGCGTGGGGCGCGTGGTCGGTGGCGATAGCATCCACAATGCCGTCGAGAATGCCCTCGATGATGGCGTCCCGGTCGGCGGCCGAGCGCAGCGGCGGACACATCTTGGCATGAGTGTCGTAGAGCCCTACGTGCTCTTCTGTGAGCAGGAAGTGGTGCGGAGCAACTTCACAGGTGACGCGCAGCCCGCTGCGGCGAGCTTGACGGACGGCGGCCAGCGCGGCGGCTGTGGAGGTATGGGCTACGTGCAGGTGGGCGCGGGGGTCGCGGAGTTCGGTCACCAGGCGGATGTCGCGCTCGACCATGCTGGATTCGGCTTCGGCGGGCATGCCGCGCAGGCCGAGTTTGAACGAGACGGGCCCCAGGTTCATGCTGGCGCCCTGGGTGAGGCGCGTGTCTTCAGCGTGTTGAATGACGCTGAGACCGGCGCGCGTGGCGGCGACCAGAACTTCGCGCATCACGCTGTCTTTTAGAATCGGACGCCCATCGTCGCTGACGGCCACTGCGCCGGCGGACTTGAGCGCCGCGTAGTCGTTGATGGTTTCGCCCTTTGACCCGCGCGTGGCGGCGGCGATGGGAAAGACGCGGATGGATGCGTTGCGCTCCGGGGACTGCATCCACCGGGTAATTTCCACGGAGTCGTTCACCGGCGTGGTGTTGGGCATCGCGGCTACTGAAGTAAAGCCTCCGGCGGCTGCCGCGGCTGTGCCGGTGGCAATGGTCTCTTTGTAGCCCTGACCGGGCTCGCGCAGGTGGACGTGAATGTCGATGAGGCCCGGCGCAAGAGTCAATCCCGTTGCATCCAGCACTTCTGCGCCCTCAACCGATTTCAGCTTGCCGGGAGAGGCGATTTCGGCCACGCGGCCGTCTTTGAGGAGAATGTCCTTGAGAGCGTCTACGCCGGCGGCCGGATCGATGAGGTGGCCGCCACGAATCACCAGAGCCGTCATGCGCGGCCTCCAATCTGTGCCGTAAGAGCCCGCTCGACGACCGCCATGCGGATGGCTACGCCGTTGTGTACTTGCTCGAGAATCGCCGACTGCGATCCGTCGGCCACGCCGGCGGTTACTTCAAGGCCGCGAATAATGGGCCCAGGATGAAGCACTACGGACGAGGGGGCAAACGTGGCGAGTCTCTGACCGGTGAGCTGGTAGCTGGCCTTGTACTCGTCGAGATCCAGTTGCAGCCCGGCCAGCCGCTCAGCCTGAATGCGCAGCATCATCACGGCCTGGGACTGGCGAAGCGCTGCCTCGAAGTCGCGCTCGATGACGATGCCGGGACCCGCCTGCGCGGCCATCTCCGGCAGCAGTTCTTTGGGTCCGCAGAGCAGCACGCGCGCGCCCAGCCGGGGCAGCAGGAGCATGTTGGAGCGGGCAACGCGGCTGTGCAGGATGTCGCCGACAATCATTACCGTTACGCCTGCGAGTGTTTCGGCGTCGACCGTCTCAACTCCAGGCCGCAGATGGGTGAGGATGGTGCGCAGATCGAGCAGCGCTTGAGTTGGATGCTCGTGCATGCCGTCGCCGGCGTTGAGGACCGGGAGGCGGGTTTCGGCCTCCAGCAGCCAGGCCGCGCCAGAAGAGTTGTGGCGCAGGATGATGGCTTCCGCTCCGAGAGCCCGCAGCGTGAGGCCGGTGTCTTTAAGAGACTCGCCCTTTTCGATGCTGGAGCTGAGGCTGGAAACCAGCGTAGTGTCGGCACCCAGGCTTTTGGCAGCCAGTTCAAAGCTCGTCCGGGTGCGCGTCGAGGACTCGTAGAAAAGAAGGGCAACGCGGCGCTTGGCGAGGATGCGGTCCCTGACCAGCGGGTCTTCTTTTTCCAGGACCGTGGCGCGGTTGAGAATCTTGCTGACGCCCTCCAGGCTCAGGTCGAGAACTGAAAGCAGCGAGCCGGGATTGTATGGAAATGGCGATGCGGACGCAGGGGGCGTTTTAAGTTGGCGGCGAACGGAAGGCGCGGTTGGGTTCATATTGCTGGGTTCTAGCCTCTGGCTTCTAGCTCTAGCCAAAACCCCTGGGAGCTAGAGGCTGGATTCTACTCTTGTTTCTTAGCCCACGCGTTCGACCAGCAAAACCTGATCGCTGTCGTCGACCTCGTGGAATTTGACTTCAATGATTTCGCGGCTGCTGGTGGGCACATGTTTGCCGATGTAGGTGGCCTCGATAGGCAGTTCGCGATGGCCGCGATCAATGAGCACTGCCAGTTGTACGCGCCGCGGCCTACCGTGGTCAAACAGGGCATCGAGCGCTGCCCTGACGGTGCGTCCGGTATAGAGTACGTCGTCGCAGAGCACTACGTCGCGGCCTTCGATATCGATGCCGATGGCCCCCGGCGTCACGACCGGGCGTATGTCCGCGGTAGTCAGGTCGTCGCGATAAAACTGGATGTCGAGTACGCCGGTTTCCACGGGCCGCTTCTCAATGGTTGAGATCAGCCTGCCCAACCGCTCCGCCAGCGGAATGCCACGGCGCTTGATGCCGACCAGTGCCAGATCTTCGCTGCCGTTGCTTTTTTCAACAATCTCGTGGGCCAGGCGCACCAGAGTGCGCTCGATCTCAGAGGCGGACATCAGGCGGCCTTTTGTCCTCAGGATAGGCATATCTTGGTCTTCGCTCATGGGTACTCTCTCGCCGCGTGCTTGTCGTGGCATAACTCTCGTGGCTTGTCTCTCGTGGGATGATACGAGGGGGCGGGGCTCCTGAGCAAGTTTTGGAGAACTGAAACCTGGTGCCGAGCCCATGTGTTGGGTTCCAAACCGTCTGGAAGCGGGTGCTAAACCTAAGGCCGGCGTGTGCGTGCGAGCATGCGCGCTCCCAAGGCACCACCGGCGACAGCAAACAAAAGCAGTACGGCAACGAGGAGTGTCAAGGCGCCCAGCAACCAGCCGGCGCGTCCTTCCGGAGCAAGCAACCACGCCTTGGTAACCGCGACTGTCTGCGCATCGACTCCCATGCTGTTCCACTGCTGGGTCAACTGCTGGTTCACAACGTTCTGCCACAGGTCATCGAACGACTTGCCGGCGTGAAAGAAGAACCGCATGCAAAAGAGCGTAATGCCGGTGGTCGCGACGGCTGTCCATCCGCCCAAGACCCCGGTGACCAGGCCGATGCGGGCACCTGCGCCCATTGTTATCCACACTGCCTGCTGGCTTCGAACGTAAAGCACCACCACCCACGCAGCTGTGGCAGCCATGAGCAGAAAACCAAAAACGCCGAGAGGCGAGAGGAAAGAGCACAGCATACCGGCAGGAACCGCCAGCATGATGGCGGCACGCAAAGCCGCCTTCCAGTCCACACTGCCCGCATCCCGCACCGGCTCATTCCATTTTTCAGGCTGGCCCTGTCCGGAGGAGTTGTCCGCCGAATAGACAAACTGCGGCAAACCGCAGACCGGGCAGTAGCAATTCTCGGCCTGGACAGTCTGGTGGCAGCGGTTACAGGTGATCTCCATACATATAGAAGCCTATAGTATTTTGCCGGGGTGTGGGTGCGCTGGGTTCTTTCGCTGGTCGACCGGCAGGAGATTGGATCACTTAAAATCCGTCACCAGAGATTGGCGTCATACCCCCACGAGGGGCTCGACATCGCTTCCTGGTCAATGGAGGCTTACTTTAACTGGCGTTTTTGGAATCTGCCGCTTTCGCGCGGCGCAACCTTGCTTCCTGCCTGATCTTCATCAGTTCCGAAATAGACACGTAGTCGCGCCTGCTGCACTCTCTGCAACGCACGGGGAATTTGAGAAGGAATAGATGTAATAAATCCCGCTTGCGCAAACGAGAGACCCTGAAGTTGGACAACCCGCACATGCCTCACCGAAGTGGCATCATAGCTCTCCTAGCTTAAAAATAGGGAGGAAAAACTCTGCTCTGAACGAAGTGCTTTGGGCACCAGTTTAAACCATGGTAATAGCCGGGCGCATGAATATTGGACGTAAACCGCATCTTAGCCAACATGCATAGGACAGGATTACGAACTGTGGCAAGCGCTCCAATCCTCGGAAGCGCAGTTCGCAGAGTGTGCACTTGTGCATTTCGCCTACCCCTACTGCCGTCATACTGTCAGCCAAGTGGCGTTAGTAAAAGGTTACCTTCGGAACTTGATCAGGAAGGGGAATTCTGCTGGCTCATCTTCGCTGCAACGATTGCCTCTGCCGCGCGCACCACTTCTTCCAGAGTCATGTGGGTCGAATCCAGAAGCACAGCGTCAGAAGCCGCTCTCAGGGGTGAATCGGCGCGATTACGGTCCCGTTCGTCGCGGGCGCGCAGATCGCGGATCACTTCTTCGGGTTGAACGGTGGGCTGGGGTCCCATCTGATCAAATCGGCGCAACCCGCGTACCTCCGGAGCCGCATCCAGGAAAATCTTTACGCCGGCATGGGGGAAGACCACGGTGCCGATGTCCCGGCCCTCCATGACTACCCCGCCCTCTGCGCCCAGGTTTTGTTGCATGCGTACCATCCAGGCACGGATGGCAGGGAAAACGCTCACGCGCGAGGCTGCGTCAGTGACTGTTTGATTGCGGATCAGGCCGGTAACATCTTCGCCGTCGAGCAGAACACGATTGTGCTCCTGCCCAGGCTCGAGGCGGATGGAGGTATTGGCGGCCATTGCTTCCAACTCCGGACTCTGATCCAGAGAGATGCCTGCGCGCAGAGCCTTTAGCCCGAAGGCGCGGTACATGGCGCCAGACTCCAGGTTCAGCAGGCCGAAATGGCGGGCCAGATGCTGGGCGACTGTACTTTTGCCCGCGCCTGCCGGCCCGTCAATGGCCACAATGATCTTTCCGCCTGGCTCAACAGGGCGAATGGAGCCATCTGCCGGGCTCATCCGCGCTTCTTCGTGCTCTGTCTGGACGATGACGTGAAGTCAAACCGCTTGACTGTGCCTGCCTTGGCGCCGGTGGTAAGGGCCGGTTTGCGGCTGCTGCGTACCGGACGCGCGTCAGGCCGTGCGTCCTTGCGGGGGGCACTGCTGCTCCTGACGGGGCTGCCGCTACGCACAGTTGAGGTGGGCTTTGCGGCCGTCTTGCTGCCATTGCTGTGGCCGTTGCCATGGCCAGGTGCGGGAGAGGTCGGCTTGGCGCTGTGTGTGCGTGGGGCCACCTGGGCCGAACTGCTGGTGTGCGTCGTGCCGCCGTTGCCGGATCCGGTGGCTGGACGTGAACCATTATGACTCCCATTGCCATTGGAGCTTTTTGCGCCATTTGCAGCCCAGCGTGCGCCAGAGGCGGGCCTGGAACTGCTGCTGGCTCGCGCGCCTGCTGGTCTGGCTCCGGTGCTGCGAGCCTCAGAGCCTGGCCGCCTGGCAGTTCTGCCGGCGGAAGACGTCGTCGCCGGCTTGCGGTCACGGGAGTGAGCGGCGGGGCGGCTGAAGTGTGGCCGTGCTGCCACTTTCGCAAGGGCCGCAGGAGCGGGTGCAACTGGAATCGCCGCTGGTTGTGCTTCGATCGCTGACCGCACAATCGGAGGTAGAGGAGAGGCTACTGGAACTGGATGCTGGATGACTGGCTCCGGCACATCCTCCTCATAAGAGTTAAGGAAGTAAGCCGATGCCGGCATCGAAGAACTGGCATACATGGTGGGGGCGATTGCAAACTCCGGTAGAGTGCCGGCAACATAAAAGTGCGGGGCATGCCCAAGGGAGATGGTATGCACCTGGCGGGTAGCCACCAGACCACGAAGCACTTCGCGAACCTTGCTGCGCGCGGTAAGTGGGGAAAGGAACATCTCCACCTCTTCCATGCTGGCCGCGATAACCGCCTGCAGATAGATGGAGGCAAGCACGGAGATCGCCGTGACCTGTGAGGTTGATGCGCCTTCTGCAATCGCCTTCTGGAAACGTGTCCGGAGCAGTTGCCACTGTGCAGGTGCACCAGGGGCGGAGACAACAGGAATAATGCGAAGCTGCTGCCAGAGTTCGGTGATGGCGCGCAGAACTGCCGCTTCCGTCACTTCCCTGCCCAGCGTGTGCTTAAGCTCGGGAATGGCGGTGTCGCCTTGCTCGAGGAGTTTGTAGGCCTGGACGGCAAGTTGCGAGACCTGCCGCGAACCAGTGAGTTGCGGGCTGCGACGCCAGTCGCGGTCGCCCCTGAGGGCATAAACATAAGGCAGAACCCAGGCGGCCACCACAAAGTCCGGCTGCTCGCCCGGTTGTCCCAGCAGATTGAGCCTGACTGCCACGCCATCTAACTCAAGGCGCACCAATAGCTCTTCGGCCAGGACGATGTGTTTGGGTTCCGGAGTTTGATTGCGCTGTCCTGCTACGGCTTCGACAAACGATGGGGCGATGGAAGAGGCAAACTGCCGTTTCGGCAGGAAGAGACATAATCCGGTCTCCTCAATCCACGTCCGGGCATCTTCCAGTGTGAGTGCCCCGTGTCCGTTCAGGCGCATCCTTTCGGCGCGCGATGCTTCCATTTGTTCTGCTGTCAAAGAAAAACCTCAATTCCAGGCTGGCGTTGACGCCGGGCTCCCCCCACTCCTGGGAGTGAAGAAAGCCACCTTCCATTTATTCTAAATGCGATTTAGATACGATGGAAGGCCCGTTGGATCTCCTTCCAAGAATACAGCAAAGCTATTGGACGTCCATGGGGACAACTAGTTGGGTGTTCAGTTTTAGAAAGTTCCGTGAGCAGCCACTCCATACGAACCGGATCCAGCGCGGTATTGACCTTGATGGCGGAGTGGCAGGCGATGGATGCGGCGATGCGCGTACGGAGCGCCCTAAGATCTTCATTTTGTTTGGTTTCTTCAGTATCCGCACCGCTTTGCTCAATTACTTCGCCCAACATTCGCTCCAGGGCTGCGCCTTCCAGGCCCACCGGTGCAGCTTTGACCGCAAGTGTTTGTGGGCCAAAGGGTTCCACCTCAAATCCGTTACGTTCCAGTTCTTCGGCGATGCGCGCGAACACCACCATCTGCTCGGGCTTAAGCTCAACCAGCAGAGGCATTAATAACCTCTGGCGCTGCACTTTTTCCACCTGCCGGTCGCGTAAAATTTTTTCAAAAAGGACTCGTTCGTGGGCCACGTGCTGATCAATAATCCAAAGTCCATCGTCGCCGGAGGCCAAAATAAAAGATTCCCGCAACTGTGCCAGGGGCTTAAGCGACCCCAGATGATTGAGACTGGCGGCTGCCTGTTCAGCCTCGACCAGCGCTGTCTCTGCCGCCGCGCCGGAGGCGTTTGCGCTTGAATTGCCTGGACTTGGGCTGCAATTCCCGGAACCGGAGGGGCCTGCCGGCTGAAACAGGGCCGCCGCAGCCTCGCCCCACGCCTTCGAGTCAAAGCCGCCAAGGTCGAATCTGCCGGCACCGAAGGGCAGGCTGCCGGGGATCGGCAAAGGCATCCGCGGAGTTAGCTGGAAGGTCTCGGCGTCGGCTCGTGCGCCTTCCATGGCTCCCGGATCGGAGTCTGGCAGGGGCGAAGTGGCCGGAGGCATCAGCGATGGGCTGGCGGTGGGCTGCGCGTCCAGAGCAGCCAGAAAGCCGGCGGCCGGTCGCGCCTTGATAAGGGCCATGCGCAGGCTGTCCCGGACAAAGTCGTGGATCAAGCTGTTTTGGCGGAAACGAACTTCGGTTTTGGCCGGGTGGACGTTGACATCCACCTCTTCAGGAGGCATTTCGAGGAACAGCAGAACCACCGGAAAACTGGTCGGCGGAATCACGTTCCGATAGGCCTCAATGATGGCGTGGATCAGCAGCCGGTCACGGATAAGGCGTTTGTTCACAAAGATGTAGATGGAGTTGCGGTTCAGCTTTTGCAGTTCGGGCTTTGAGAAAAAGCCGGTGAGACGCAGCGTGCCCGGATCGCGCACCGGCTGGCTAGGATCCTTCTTCCAGGGCGGCGGTTCCGGCAGGCCCGCGCGTTCCAGGGGCGCTTCAGCGGCCACCGGCAGCAGTTGGCCCAGTGTCTCCTTGCCAAATATCTGGTAAATTCTTTCGGCCGTGCGGGTTACGGGAGGCGCGGAGAGGATGGTGTGGGTGGCGGAGAGCAACTCGAAGTGCATCTCCGGATGGACCAGGGCGTAGTGCGTCACCAACGCCGTAACATGAGAAAGCTCGGTGGATTCGGCACGGAGAAATTTGCGGCGGGCCGGGGTGTTGAAGAACAGGTCGGCAACCGCGATGGTGGTTCCGCGCGGCAGGGCGGCATCGTCGACGTGCAGAATCTTGCCGCCGGCGATCTCCAGGCGGGTTCCGGCAGCATCCTCTCCTGTGGCGGTTTCCAGAGTCACGCGGGCCACGGAGGCGATGGAGGGCAGGGCCTCCCCTCTGAACCCCAGGGTGGCGATGGAGAGCAGGTCGTCCGCCGTACGCAGCTTCGAGGTAGCATGGCGCTCGAATGCCAGCAGGGCATCGTCGCGGTTCATTCCGTGGCCGTCGTCAGCAATGCGGATAAGTCGGCGGCCGCCGGCTTCAACCTCGACTCGAATGCGGGTTGCCCCGGCGTCCAGGGCGTTCTCCAGCAGTTCCTTTACAACCGAGGCGGGCCGGTCCACCACCTCGCCCGCAGCGATCTGGTTGGCAACTTGGTCAGGAAGTATGCGGATACGGCCCATAAGCACTTAGGGTAACGCAGAAAGGTAGTTGCCCGTGATCAGTGGTAAAGCGGAGGGCTGCGGTGGACAAGAATCCGCCTATCGACTGCCTGCTCATGCGTTGTTGTGGGAGGCGTAGTCGAGCGCTCCGGAAGAATGAATGACGCACTGCTCGAATCTGGCGGGTATGTCGGTCGTGTTGGAGTAAATCGGGCGAACAAAATAGAGACATCTGACATTTTCCTTCGCCAGATCGCGCACCTTCCTCTCGAGTCGCCTGAATTCCCCGATATTCAACTTGCCCAACTGGGGCACCAGGTTGATGTCCGTTCCACCGCCGATGGAATGAGCCATCAGATGACCACGATGAAACTGCGATCCAGCAGAAAGTGGGTGTCCAGCCATGCGGCTGGTATCACGCTGGTGCTTGGAGTAGATCGGCACGCCATAGGCTACAACAGTGCGCTTCCGATGGATATCGAAGATGTAAGTGAACGCGCTGCCCGAGTCTGGCAGGTCAACCAAAACCAACTCAGCCCGGGGATTGGTGAAATAGTACTCGTCGCACCAGAGCGGTTCCAGCTTCGCCGGAATATCATCGACGATGTTTTTGCCGTGATACGAGTCGATGATTTTCTCGTAGGTTCCTTTATTTAACATTGCCGGAGTGCCCTCGCAACCCGACGGAATTGTACCGCATGATCTCTGTGCACTCAATTCCGCTAGTCAATCCAGCGTTAAACCGCCACCCGATACAGCGATCGTGCTATGAGTAGTCGGAGGGAATAAGCATCGTTATCCACTCGGACAGGCCGGTGGCCCACCCTTCCGCCTTTTTTGAGAACTCCCCAACTGAAGCACTTAGGGTACCCCATCCATCCCGCGCTCTTTGCGGGATGGGTGGGATAGCAAACCACCCGGATTCAAATTCGCTCCCTGACTTCTGCCCACTGAGTTTGCAGATAATATCCATCCTTTGGCGCACAATGGATTTATAGAGCGTAA
>Ga0364874_10273_pt1 | contig 29724 bp, 29 predicted proteins | sample ExccelAu500001D4_2_FD_206922 | JGI IMG/M metagenome (GOLD analysis project Ga0364874, IMG submission 206922) | Enriched cells from Trout Bog Lake Hypolimnion, Wisconsin, USA - BchlTB.Aug07.5000.01.D4 | ecosystem: Environmental > Aquatic > Freshwater > Lake > Hypolimnion/Profundal zone | place... | reverse complement strand
GCAATCAAAAGCCATATGCGGAAAGAATTAAATTAAACCCTCTGCAGCCAATTTAGCCACATACTCCTGGACCATGACATCCCATGCAGGAAAGATTGGGGTATCTGTTGCGTCATTATAAGAGCTATAACCATCAGCCAACTGCTTAGCCAATACACTCTTTAATTTAGATGTTTCCATGCGTGAGTTCATCGGCCTAGGAGCAGGCAAAGGATATTGCACCGCTAAAATTGGCTTAATTGTTAAAGGGCTTGCTTTTAAAGCAACGCCCGCATCAAGGGCACTTTGTACAGCTAAGCAGGCTAAACCATGCCAAGTTGTCTCGCCATCGGGAACGGCGTGATAAATGCCCGATGGGAACTTGTTTAATTCACACTTATTACTTAAGGCTAGACTCAAGCTCACTCTTGCAAGCCAATCAGCGCTCGTGGGAACGCCATGTTGATCATGAATAATTTTGAGCTCTTCACGATCTTTAGCCAAACGTAAAATCGTCCGAATAAAATTTCCGCCATCACCATAAACCCAGCTTGTGCGAAAAATGGCATATTGCCCACTTGTAGATTTCTCAAAAGCTTTGGCGATGGCTTCTTCGCCAGCTGCTTTGCTTTTTCCGTAAATGCCTAAAGGGTTGCGTAGATCATCCTCAACATAAGAGCCACACTTACTGCCATCAAAAACATAGTCCGTTGAATAATGTAAAAAGGTAGCACCATGTTGTGCAGCGAACTGAGCCATCACCTCAGGAGCTCTAGCATTTACAGCATAAGCAAGATCAACTTCAGTTTCCGCTTTGTCGACTGCCGTGTAAGCAGATGCATTGATAATTAAATCTGGTTGAAAACTTTCCAGGATTTGAGTAATAGCAGCTGCATCACTTAAATCACATTCGGCGCGACCAACATAGGCAACAATCAAATCATCGAGAGAGGATGCAGAGAGGATGCCATCAAACAAGCCATGAAAGGCTTTGCCTAGTTGACCATCTTTTCCAAAAACGATTATTTTCATTGGGATTATTGAGAGATCTCTTAAATGATTAGTTATATTGCTTTTGCAGCCAGTCACGATAAGAGCCGCTCACAACACCCTCTATCCAAACAGGGTTATCCAAATACCATTGCACCGTCTTACGTATACCGGTATCAAATGTTTCTGCAGGACGCCATCCAAGCTCTCGCTCTACTTTGCTCGCATCAATTGCATAACGGCGATCATGGCCAGGACGATCTTTGACGTAAGTGATTTGATCAACATAAGGCTTACCATCTGCACGGGGTTTTAATTCATCCAAAATACTGCAGATAGTTTTGACTACTTCTAGGTTCGCCTTTTCATTCCAGCCGCCAATGTTATATGTCTCACCCAATCTGCCCTTAGCCAGAACTTCACGAATAGCAGAACAATGATCGCCCACATACAACCAATCACGAACCTGCTGTCCATCACCATAGATAGGCAAAGGCTTGCTATTCAGCGCATTGAGAATCACTAAGGGAATCAACTTCTCGGGAAAGTGGTAAGGACCGTAATTATTTGAGCAATTGGTGGTGACTACTGGGAAGCCATAGGTATGGAACCAAGCTCTGACCAAATGGTCTGAAGCCGCCTTGGATGCAGAGTAAGGACTATTTGGCTCATAAGGATGGGTTTCAGTAAATGCGGGGTCTGTTGCAGAAAGTGAACCATAAACCTCATCAGTCGAGACATGATGAAAACGAAATTGCTCTTTTTCGTTACCTTCAAGCGCATTCCAATACTCACGTGCGCACTCAAGTAAGTTAAAGGTCCCAACAATATTAGTTTGAACAAATTCGGATGGCCCATGAATAGATCTATCCACATGACTTTCGGCAGCAAAGTTCACAATAGCGCGGGGACGGTACTCTTTAAGCAACTTTACTACCAGGTCTTTATCGCCAATATCGCCATGTACAAATACATGACGAGAATCACTCTTTAGCGATTCCAGGGTTGCGAGATTTCCAGCGTAAGTTAACTTATCAAGATTGATAATTCCTTGAGCATTTGGATTGGCCAACCAATCCAACACGAAATTTCCACCAATAAATCCTGCCCCGCCCGTTACTAAAATCATCACAACTCCGTACGATTAATGTTGCTCTATTAAATGTTTAAATTTAATGCTTCAATTCAATTCTTATTACTATTGAGGCGATTGACCGCCCTTTGCATTGCCAATGTATTACAAATCTCAATGCGCTTCATTCGCCGAATAAATGGAGAATTTTCAGAAGGTAAACCAAAAATACGATTATGGATTTCATTATAGTTTTTTTCGACACTTTCAACTAATTTTGGAAGATCTTCCAGCGCTCCCCAAATGACAAATTTAGAATAGAGAGTTTTTTCCTTGTAGGGTGCAGTTTCACAAATGACGATTACACCGCTTCGTAAGGCCGGTAGGATCCTGAGTTCCTCAAGGGTATCGTGAAAATCTGTTTGGCGAATATTTATTAGAATCTTTGTGCGTCGATAAATTGCATCAATACCAAAGTAGACATTTCTGATATTTTGAGAGCTCACTTGATGATTCCTCAGCCTCTCCACGAAATTCTTTCGCCTAGAAGCATCGGGATTACCAAATAAAGTGATAACACCGTTGCGCCCATAAGTGCTAATTGAAATGGGATATAGGCATGGGCTAATACAAAAAGATTTTTTTAGATAGCTTTGAAGCAAAAGGGAGGATTGGATATTAAATAAATTAATCCGACTGTAGTCAAATACTATGTCGGCTTTTTTGAGCCTCTCAAGCTCCGCAATTCTGACTCTATATTTCTGATGGCTACCTTGAATAAAAAGATTTCCCGGTACCCCTTCATCTGACTCGCTTATCCCAGGCTTTAATAAAGTATGTTCAATTTGCAAACAGATGTTTATGCATGGGGTTAATAATTTAAGGGGGCGTAATCCAGGGCAATCGAAAAAGATAAAAAATCTCGACTGAACTTTTCCCAAATGAGCTAGAAGAAGATCCTTAATATAAGCGCAGTAATCTTGAATCACTATTTCTGGATTGCTACGATAAATTAAAACTACACGGTTAATACGCCTAGCTTGATACTTTTTATTAGAGAATGGATTTCTTAGAAAAAGAAATAATTGAGCCAGTAGAAGCAAAAAATACATTGTTTTATTAGGGCTATTTATAAATCTTTTTTATTATCGAGATAAAAAAGTTCATAAGGATATTGCTTCTCATCCTCTAAAATTTGATTGACCTTTTTATCAAACATTCCGCGATAACCACCCAGTAAAGTCGTTTTGTATTTTTTTTCTTGAATAAAGTCGCGATTAAATTTTGAGGCAGTCCGGATGCCCTTGGTATAACCCTCATCGGCTAGGTCAGATTGCACATTATCAATAAGACCCACATCTACACTAGGAATCTCTTTTTTATATTTTTTATAAAATCTCCAAAAGAAATCTCCGTCTTCTTCACCAAGGCCTAATAAACGCTCATCAAAGAAACCCACTTCTATTAGCTCTCGTTTATCTAGAATGAAGTGAGAAAAGCTACCATTAATCTTAAAGGTTCCTTGTTGGGAGGCCAAAGCATCCTCTAGGTGGTCAAAAAAACATACACCGTTTTCTGATCTCAGCTCAAGATCGTCATTCAAAATGAGTGCTCGATCATGACTAGCCGTTAAAGCACCCCGATTCCACAATTTGGCCAAAGACTGAAAACTGGGAAACATTGTTGGAAATACCTCGGGATACTTAGCCAGATAAGACAAGATATTTGCTCGATAAGATTCGTCGAAAACCCCTTTTCCAGGGCCATTAATCATGACAACAATCTCCAAATTCGGGCGCTGAGCCCTAATCTGGGCAACTAGAGGGACCAAAAAGGCCTCGAACCGCTTATCAAAGGTGGTAATGACTACTGAATATGGAGCCGAAGCCTGAGGCATAAAATAAATTAGTATTAAGAGATGAGAAGTGTACGAATATCAACTGTCGGTTGCCCTAGCGACTATTCACAAGGGCTATTGCCGATTATCGCTCAAAGCCTTGCTTATAAAATCGAATGGGTTAAGCCTGCAAAAGCTGATTTGTTGGTCCTGGGGCCATTTTTTAAGCCCAATCCCAAGACCTTGAAATGGTGCCCCAAGCCACTTCGCCCGATAGTTCAACCCCTTGTGGATTTGGTACCCGCCCGAACTCATGCTCCACTTAGGGTTTTCCATAGTGCAGAGAATTTACGTCACGACACCATTCCATCTGATTACAGCATCTCTTTTGACCTGAACATCACCTCAGCTAAACACTTCCGCCTGCCCTATTGGATGGAAATGATTGACTGGTCACATGAGGGCATTATGGGAAACCAAAACCCTCGTTATGGGCAACTCATGAGTATTGAGCGGTTGATGCAACCCTTGGGAAAGCGATTTTTAGAGAAAAATTGGGCGGCAGCTTTTTTAAGCTCACATATTCGCGAACCCCGCAAGACACTTTTTGATACTCTCCAAAAGCTTATGCCAGTCACTGGATTTGGTGCCCACTTTAATAAGAACATAGAGAGCCATCATCTCAGCGGCTTTTTTAAGCAGGAGCTCTTGCAAGAGTTTGCTTTTAATTTATGCCCTGAAAACGGCATGTACCCAGGCTACTACACCGAGAAAATTCCAGAAGCCTTCTTTGCAGATTGTTTACCAATTACCTGGACAGACGAAAACGTCAAAGTCGATTTCAACCCAAACGCCTTTATTAATTTGGCGCCAATGAGTTGGTGTAACTTTGCACCACTAAAAGAAATCATTCAGTCCCCACAAATCTTAGATGGCTATGCTTCTCAAGCCATCTTATTAAAAAGCCCCAGCATTCTTCCCTTTAGAGATTTTGTAAAACATATTCTTGAGGATGCCACCTCTTAAAACATGATGAAAATTGGATTTCATACCAATGGCCTATCCCTACGCGGTACAGAAATCGCGCTATATGACTACGCCTTACAAAATCAACGACTTCTTGGTAATGAATCCCTTGTCTTTTATAGAAAAAATAACCCTGTCAACCCATCAGTTTTAGAAAAGTTCTCTAAACACTTTCAACTATGTCCATATGAAGGACAAAGAGAGCTAAATCAATTCATCGAGCAAGAAAAAATTGATTTAACCTATTTCATTAAATCTGGCGAGCGTGATGATGCCATCTGCGAAAGCTCTCCCGCCCTGATCCATGCCGTATTCCCGACCAAGCCAGAGGAATTTCATGGTGATAAATATGCCTTTGTCTCTGAATGGCTGTCAAAGGAGTACTCCAACCAGAAAATTCCTTTTGTCCCACACATGATTGAACTCCCACATCAAGAAGGTAATTTACGGACTGAATTGAATATTCCAGAATCAGCTACTGTTTTGGGCTGGTACGGTGGATCGGATAGCTTTAATCTCGACTTCGTAAAACAAGAGGTTTTGACAGCACTGGATAAACGCACTGATCTCTATTTTCTCTTTATGAATATGGAGCCTTTTGCTCAACATGAGAGACTGCGTTTTTTAGCTGGAAATTCAGATTTAATCTATAAAGTGAAATTCATTAATACATGCGATGGGATGTTGCATGCGCGAGGTATAGGGGAGAGTTTCGGGCTTGCCTGTGGCGAGTTTTCAATTAAAGGCAAACCGGTCATTACTTATGCCCTATCGCCTCAACGTAGCCATATCGAAATCTTAGGGGATAAAGCCATACTTTATAAAGGTAAAAAAGATTTAGCGGAAATCTTTCAGAACTTCAATCGTCAAATTCAACATCAAAAAAATTGGGATGCGTACTCTAAGAACTTTTCCCCGGAGGTAGTCATGCGAAAATTTCATGAGGTATTTATAGAAGGAAAAAATCTTGCTGAAATCGCCATTACCCCAATAGATCGAGCGATCATCCAAAAGTATCGTTTTGAACGAAAGCTACGTAATCTACAAAAGAAAATCTATCTGTAAATTCTGGATATCTCTTATTTTGGAAACCAAGGATTCTTAGAAAACCAGCGATCCAAGGCACGACAGAGAGAGCGCTTTAATTTAGCCAAACCGCGTATTGGCAACCTATCCGGCCTATCGGCAATGGTTGTTTGCACACCAGTGATATCTACCGGATAAGGGCTAATTGCCAAAAATTCCAAATGGTGTTTTTGACGATGTTCTAAAAAATGATCTAGAGGCTCATAAATATCGCTGGCAGCTTCAATGAGCTTTTTGGCGGCACTAGGCTTAATCATGTAAGCGGTAGCACCAACAGCATCCCCAATGTTTCTGACCATACTCATCCCATCAGATTTAAAGATCTCCTCCTGTGGAACGCTACTTAAACCCTGCAGTCTGACCGCCTCCCAGTCAGTGCATTCATTCATTAGAAAATGAATGGCTTTTTCAAAGTCAGGAAGTAAATAAAAGTCGTCTTCAAAAACGATAGTGGGCTGATTAGCGTTGATACATTCTTGCCAGGCTTTTTTATGAGACAAAAAACATCCCAATTCATTTGGAGTTAACTCAAAACCCAATAATTTCTTAACCTTGGCTGAGTTATATTCCTTTGGGGTACTTTTCAGCGCCGAACCTTTGACGGCATCCAAAAAACGCCAAGGGAAAGAGGTTTTATCGAGTTCAGATTTAACCTTTTTTTGCCTAGCGTCAGACCCTGCGAGAGAAATTACTAAAACTTGAATGTCAGGCATTAGAGGTAACTTTGCAAATAACGTAATAAACGTTTGATACTTTTCAGTATGCGTGAAGGCAAGGATTTATTGTTACCATTCAAACTCAGATTAGACTCCCAGTTTGATTGATATATTACCCCCAGATAATTGGATTGAAGCTTTTCCTGCGTCTCCCCAATTCGTCTCATCAAATAATATTGCCAATCATAGTGATAGACCCTAAATAAAGGTTCAATTGCAATCAGAGGAATGGCGCGATATTTTAATAGTGCCTCCCCATAAATCAATGTCTCCGGATGCTCGGGGGTAATCAAATCCCACAACGTGATGCCCTTAGGTTGCAAGAACTCCTCATCCAAGGATTCCCAAACTTTAGCTGACCATATAAAAGGAGCAGGGGCACAGAAAAACATCGGGCCTGCACGACCAAATAGCGACTGCACTCTTTGCGCTTCAGCACGGAGATTACTCTCTACACTGGCTTTGCCACGATTGATAGCCAATTGAAAATATTCTTTATTTTGATGAAGTACGGTATACGGAACACCGCTTTCATCCATAAAATCCGACTTACTAAATGGCCGAATAAATACACAATCGGAATCTAGACATAAGTAATTTTGGGCCAATCTCAAACGCCAAAACTCGGACTTCACAATAGCTTGCGATAAATTTCCAGTCAACGCTTGATATTTCTGAATTGAAGCTTTGGGGTTAGCCATCACAATATCTTCATCGGCTACCCAGATATAAGAACCATCATTGCCTAAAATATTGATTAAGGCCTCTCTATCGCTCTTGGGCGTAGAGATATAAAAAGGCAGATGATCCGAATTAAAACGCTGAATCGAAGATAGCAATCTTTTTAAACGCAAGAAGTCATGGCGATAAGACTTGCAGTACAGAACAAAATCTTTCAATTGATATCCTCAGGTTTCCATTTAATCTCAGCCAAGATCTTGTGCACTGCCTGATCCACTCCAATAGGTAGCCATTTAGGCTCCGCTAATTTTCGCCCTTGCCAGTCAAGCCAAATCTTTTCCAATTCATCTGCAATTCCTTGAACATCCCCCTCTTGACTAAGATAGGCATCGCGCTCCCGCAACATGCCATCTAGCTGAGGATTACGGTGTGTGATGCCCCAAATAGGGCGACCCGTCCACAGATATTCATAAAACTTGGATGGAATATATTCAGCGCACCATTCATCTCTTCCGTGAAGCAAGATTAATACGTCGGCAGACTGCATCTTCTCAACCACACGTTCACGCCCCGACTTACCTGTTTCCAGATCCTTCTCAAGGCGTCCGTGTGCAAATAAAACATCACTAAAACCAAAATTTTTAATGGCCTCAGTTGTTAAAGAATCTAGAGGAGCGCCATAAGCATGTACGCGAACCAACTCTCTTGAATCGGGGTATTTTCTAAATAAAGGGACCAAGGCATTTAATATGGTGGATAAAGATCTGTCTTTTGCTAAAGACCCAAAGTGGCATAAATTTAGCTTCTCAGAGTAGACATGAGATTCGGCCGATCTTAAGCCGCCAGGTGGCTTGGCCCCTGGAAGCACCATAAATCCATGTGCATTATTAGGTGTATTGAGATTGGGATTTCGTACTGTGGCGTAATGTAATGCGCCATCAGTAAACCACCATACTTGATCAGCGTATTGTGTGATTTGCTTTTCTAAGTAATGACGGAATTTTGCATCTCGATTTTTGGGTTTCTGAAAGCCCTGATCATTTGGACTAGAACGGATAACCAATGGATCATGCACCTCTACGATCCATTGTGCGCCAGTATATTTTTTTAACCATAAACCCGCTAAATGCGCTGACCAAGCACCACCAGTACTAAATACCAAATCTACTTTTTTAGTGCGGATAAGTTTCAGTCCGTGGATAAAAGCCGGCATAGCCCAAGACCATTGACTGGAATACCCTAGGGAAAATTTTTCAATAGCAATAAAAGGGGCTAGCAATAAAGATACCAAACCTGTTGAAATCTTATAAAACCATCCCCGTCCGTATTGATTAGAAATCCAATGCCGAAAATCAAAACGAAAGGCAGCGGGACCCCATGCTAAAAATTGTTTGTGGGGAAAGCGGAGATCTTTAATACCCGTTATTGCACTAAATACAGTTGGCTTAATCCCAGCCTCCAATAGGTAGGGAATCTTATCGGTAATAGTTTGACTAGCAGCACGGCCATCCATATTGAAGCCGTGGGACAAAATTAACCAACGCGTACCCCTAACCAAGGATTTATTTTGTTTCATCAAAGTGAAAATTAATTACCTGCAACAATCGACATCACTGCCATACGAACAGCAATACCAAAGGTAACTTGCTTCAAAATGACCGATTGAGGACCATCAGCAACTGCCGAATCAATCTCTACTCCGCGGTTCATTGGGCCAGGATGCATAACAATTGCATCGAACTTTGCTAAAGCTAGGCGCTCAGGGGTTAAACCATATTGCCTAAAAAAGGCATCACCTTCTGGAACTTGACCAGCAGCCATACGTTCTTTTTGAATACGCAAGGTCATCACCACATCAACATCCTTAAGGCCTTCTTCCATGTTGTGGAAAACCTTAACGCCCATCATGTCTAAGTTGCTTGGTAGCAAACTTTCCGGGCCGATAGCGCGTATCTCTTCACAGCCCATAGTAGTAAGACCATGGATATTAGACTTAGCAACCCGGCTATGAACGATATCGCCAACAATCGCAACCTTTAGCCCACGAAAATCTTGCTTAAAGTGGCGCATGGTGTACATGTCCAACAAGCCCTGAGTAGGATGCTGATTACTGCCATCGCCAGCATTCACCACGTGTACGTGTGAAGGTACGTGATTAGCAATATCTACAGGCGCTCTAGAGGTACTATGGCGAACGACAAATATATCTGCCTGCATGGCTACTAAATTATCGATCGTATCCAGAAGGCTTTCGCCTTTTGCCGTGGAAGAGGTCGATATATCTAAGTTGATCACATCTGCAGATAATCGCTTGGCGGCGATCTCAAAAGTAGTGCGAGTACGTGTGGAGTTTTCAAAAAATAAATTGAATACACTCTTGCCACGCAATAAAGGGACTTTCTTGACTTCACGTGATGGATCGGTAACACTCACAAATTGCTGAGCGGTATCCAAAATATGCGCAATATGCTCTTTTGGTAGACCTTCTAAAGTTAAAAGGTGCGTCAATTCACCAGCAGCATTAAATTGATTTACTTCCTGGCTTGGATTTCCATTAACAGCATTATTTACTACGTTCATTCTGTGCGTTCCTCAAGCTGGAAGTTGAAATGGCCAGCAGCATCTTTTTCTAAAACCAAAATTTTTTCATCTGGCACGCTGACAAGCTCGCCAACAAAATCAGCGCTGATGGGTAATTCGCGCTTACCGCGATCGGCAAGAACCATCATCTCAACATGCGCTGGTCTACCAAAGTCAAACAACTCATTTAATGCAGCCCGTACAGTGCGCCCAGTAAGCAATACATCATCAATCAAAATCACATTTGCGCCATTGACTTCAAATGGAAGATGGGTAGGCATCGTGCTTGCAGTGCGTAAAGCGGTCATGCCCTTTTCCGCATAATCATCGCGATGAAAGGCAACATTAATAACGCCATAATGGGAAAGTCCAAGATCATGTGCCAAGCGTTCTGCAATCCATGCACCGCCCATTGCTAGACCAACAAGCTCATACGCACCGGATTGCATACGTTTTCTTAAATTTTCAAGTAACTTGATATATAACAATTCAGCATTCATTCTTGCTTTAATCCTATTTGTCTAAAGTCTTAGCACTAGCTTCTGCAAAATATTGCTCCAAAATCAGAACAGCAGAATGAGAATCCAAATTGTCTCGCATCTTGTCATCCCCTTCCAAAACTGCCGACGAATAGCGCTCATCCACCCAGGCAACGGGTAGCTGAAAGCGGCCATGTAGTTGATTGCCAAATCGCTTTGATTTAGCAGTCATCTCATGAGCCGTACCATCGGGATGGACTGGAAGACCCACTACTAGCTGATCAGGCTGCCATTCCTTTAAAAGGGCTGCAAGCTCCTGAAAGCGAACATCCATATTTGCTTGGGAGATCGTCTTCAAAGCCTGCCCCATTTGAGCTACCGAGTTACCAATAGCTACACCAATTCTGCGTGTTCCGTAGTCAAAAGCCATCACGGTTTTATGACTAGGCATGCCCTGCCTCGCCTGAGAGGTCAGATAAATCAAACCCCAAGTGACTCATGGTTCGCTCATAACGCTCACTAGCAGGTGTATTAAAAATAATCTCTGCCATCTGCTCGGGAGAAAGAGGTACATTCATCCAACCATTTAAGGTAATCTCTTCCTCAAGCTGTCCAGCGCTCCAACCCGTGTAACCCAAAGTCATCAAAAAGGGTTTTGGGCCAGACCCTGCGGCAACAGCTTCAAGCACATCCTTAGAGGTCGTCATAGTCAGGCCTCCTGGAACTACCAGCGAGGAACGGTAAATTTCGTCTACAGAAGGGTTATGCAAAACAAATCCACGCTCAATTTGTACGGGACCGCCAAAATATACGGGCTGCCTCACCAAGGGGGCAATCTCCAACTTTAGATCAATCTTTTCAAACAAGCTTGCAAGATCCACCTCAGTGGGCTTATTAATGACCAAACCCATTGCCCCTCTTTCAGTATGCTCAAACAGATAGATCACTGAGCCCGCAAAATTAGGGTCTACCATGCCAGGCATGGCAATGAGAAATTGATTGGCCAGGTGGTTGGCTGAATACAAGATCGAAGGCGCACCAGAAGATTCAGAATCGACGCCTTTTGCACTATCGCGGGGGGCTTTCTTGGCCGTGCTCATATGGGCATATTTTACCGAACTTCATCCCTTACTAAACGCTTTTTACCAATAGGTCATAAGATAGAGGCTATGCAAAAAGCTCTTGTTTGGCTCCGCCGTGATCTCCGTCTTTATGACAATGCCGCACTCCATTACGCACTCAAAAACAGCAATCAGGTTTGGGTGGCCTTTATATTTGATTCCCAAATCCTAAAACCCCTGCTTCAGGGCAATCTAGATTCCTCGGGCTTAAAGCATGATCGGCGTGTAGATTTCATTTGGCAGGGACTGCAGAAACTCGATGCAGAATTACGCCAAGAAGGTGGGGGTCTATTGGTTCGCTTTGGCAACCCTACCAAATGCATTCCTCAAATTGCTGGTGAGCTTGGGGTTCAGGCTGTTTTTACCAATCATGACTATGAGCCCAGCGCAATTGAGCGAGATCGTTCAGTACAGTCATCTCTGGAGACTATGGGGATTGAATTTGAAGACTACAAAGATCAAGTGATTTTCGAGAAAAAGGAAATTCTCACCAATTCCAACACAGTTTTCTCAATTTTTACCCCCTACAAAAACAATTGGCTGAAAAATCTTCGAGAAAAGGATATGGGGGCCTATGACTGCACCCCAAAGCCTGGGCAATTCTCACCGATTCCCCAAAAATTGGATTTACCAATTCCAACACTAGAGTCCATGGGCTTCAGTCCAACGGGAATTGAGGCTTATCTGCCACCAGGGTCAGATGGCGGCCAACATCTTCTTGAAGACTTTTTACCACGTATTGACCAATATCAGATTGGCAGAGATTTTCCTGCCATTAAAGGGGTGAGCTACCTCTCAACGCACTTACGTTTTGGCATGTTATCTATTCGTGGCCTCGTTCGGGAAGCGCATCGCCGCATGCTAGCGGGTAGCATGGGTGCCACTATTTGGTTAAGTGAACTCATTTGGCGTGATTTTTATTTCATGATCCTGGCAAACCATCCCCGCTTAGCAGATGGCGCGGCTTTTAAGCCTGACTATGACAATATCCAATGGGAGAGCGGTCCTCAGGCTAAAAAATTATTCACCGCATGGTGCCAAGGAAAGACTGGCTACCCCTTGATAGATGCGGCAATGCACCAACTTAATCAAAGTGGCTACATGCATAACCGCCTCAGAATGGTGGTTGCAAGTTTTCTGACAAAAGACCTGGGGATCGATTGGCGTTGGGGCGAAGCCTATTTTGCAGAACATTTAAATGATTTTGAGTTTTCATCCAACAATGGCGGCTGGCAATGGGCCTCATCCTCTGGATGCGATGCCCAACCCTATTTCCGCATCTTTAATCCCATCACTCAATCCGAGAAATTTGATCCCGATGGGAAATTTATACGAAGGTATTTGCCTCAACTAGACAAACTCTCCAAGAAGTCTATTCACGCTCCTTGGCGTTGTGGTCACATTGAACTGGAGGCCGCAGGACTGCTCCTAGGCAGAGACTACCCCTTACCTATTGTCGATCACGATGAGGCGCGTAAAAAAACCTTGGTTCGCTATAGCGTTGTTAAAAAAATCACTGCAGAGTAATTTCCTGCAATCGTTTCCGATTTAATATAGGGCATGAGCAAGATTTATGCCGTTGGAGATATTCAAGGCTGCGCACCCTCCCTTAAAAGCCTAGTCAAAAAGCTACCCGCTAAATCAAAAATGATTTTTCTGGGAGATTTGGTGAACCGTGGGCCTGATTCCTTGGGGGCATTACGCCATTTAAAAAGATTACAAGAGACTGGTCAGGCTGAATGCATTCTTGGCAATCATGATTTACACCTTTTAGCGATAGATGCTGGATTTAGAAAACCTAAAGGCCTAGACTCTATAGACAAAATCTTGACAGCTCCAGACCGAATGGAGCTCATTGAGTGGTTGCGAAACCGACCCATGGCATTAAGCAACGGAAAAGTGCTGACCGTGCATGCTGGGGTGTTGCCTCAGTGGAATTTAGAGCAAGCCATTGAGTGCGCCCAAGAAGTTGAAAAGGCTTTACGAAAAAAGACCTATAAAGATTTTTTAGCCAATATGTATGGCAATACTCCTGATAAATGGAGTGACTCCTTAAAGGGCTATGAACGCTTGCGAGTCATAACAAATGCATTAACTCGTCTTCGCTTTTGCACACCCTCTGGAAAAATGGAATTTACGAGCACCCAAGGCTTGGATAATGGCCCAAAGGGTTACCTTCCTTGGTTTAAGGCACCTAAACGTAAGACCCAAGATACTCTAGTGTATTTTGGTCATTGGTCCACACTCGGCCTATTGAGGCAAAACAATGTCATAGGACTAGACACTGGATGCGTATGGGGCGGAAAACTTACCGCCATGGAAATCTCTGAAATGGGCAAAGATTCTAAAAAACTAGAGATCATTCAAGTGGGTGGCTACAACCACCCCATGAGAATGTAAATCTAGTGGCGGACTATTAGCGCGCCAGTAGACATGTCATATTTTCTGAAAAGATTTTTCAGCGGCAGCAATGATCGCATCAAGTACAGCATTGTCATGCGCAATTGAAGTAAATCCCGCTTCATAAGCTGATGGGGCTAGATATACACCCTCATCAAGCATGGCATGAAAGAATTTCTTAAAAGCTTCAATATCGGTTTTTGTGACAGCTTCAAACGAATTGGGTATCTCATTCGCAAAGTAAAAGCCAAACATGCCACCAACACTATCAACAGCAAATGGAATGCCCGCCTTATCAGCGGCCTGTTTGAAACCCATCATCAGTTTTTCTGTTTGGCCAGTAAGGCATTCATAAAAACCTGGGCGAGAAACAATTTCTAGTGTTTTTAAACCAGCGGCAACCGCCACAGGATTGCCGGAAAGAGTGCCGGCTTGATAAACATTTCCAAGTGGGGCAAGCTTGGACATAATTTCTTTTTTGCCACCAAATGCAGCCATAGGCATTCCACCGCCCATGACCTTACCCAAACAAGTGAGATCAGGAACGATTCCTTGCAAAGATTGCGCACCCCCTAAAGCCACTCGAAAACCCGTCATCACTTCATCGTAAATTAATACGCTGCCATGCTGATTGGTAAGAGTTCGCATCGCAGATAAAAATTCAGGGGTGGGACGAATTAAATTCATATTGCCAGCGATGGGCTCTAAAATTACCGCAGCAACTCGATCACCCTGCTTTGCAAAGACCTCCTCAAGAGCTGATACATCGTTATATGGCAATACGAGAGTGTGCTTTACCAAATCCTGAGGAACACCGCCAGATGATGGTGCATTTTGAGTGGAATCGGCAAACGTCAATAAACCAGAGCCTGCTTTTACCAAGAGGCTATCGGCATGTCCGTGGTAACAACCTTCAAACTTAATAATGAGATCACGACCCGTGTAACCTCGCGCGAGACGCAATGCGCTCATCGTGGCTTCAGTGCCGCTGGAGACCATCCGTACTTGCTCAACGCTTGGCATAAGTTCGCAAATGCGCTCGGCCAATTCAATCTCACCCTCAGTGGGGGCACCATAACTAAAACTGGTTTCTGCAGCTCTTTGAACAGCCTGGACAACCTCAGGGTGAGCGTGACCAACGATCATGGGACCCCAGGACATAATGAGGTCAATATAGCGCGTGTTTTCAGCGTCCCAAAAATAAGGGCCGTTTGCTTTAGAAACAAAACGTGGGGTTCCGCCTACCTGACGAAAAGCGCGTACAGGAGAATTCACCCCTCCAGGAATGGTTTTTTGTGCGCGCTCAAATAAAACGTCATTTTGTCCCACGGTCATTTCCTATATAAATTAAATCGCCATCATTTCAAAATCTTCCTTGCGCGCACCACACTCAGGACAGGTCCAATTGATAGGCACATCTACCCAAAGTGTTCCTGGAGCAATACCCTCTTCTGGCAAGCCAGTGGCTTCGTCATAGACCCAGCCACAAATAAGACACATATAGGTTTTAAATTCCATGGGGCATCTCCTTCATCATTTTGATAGCCATTGATTCGTATTTTAAGACGTCTAAACTTTAGGATTCCCAAGCGTTGCATCACGCTTTAGGTGCATCTCAAACTTAAAGAGTCGGCACTCCAAGGGGCCATTGAATAATGGCGTGCGCTTAGATTCTTTAATGCGAAGCTGTCCTGGTAAAGCCATATCTGCTGTCAGAACAAACACGTTCCATCCACCAAAAGCGTCCTTAAGATGCTGGCCAAATTGCTGCAAAAATTCAATAAACCTTGGATCTTGCTCATCTTGCGCTTGTAAGCGCTTCAAAGACTCGCGGCTTGAGCGTTTGGCGCTCTGACGACCAGTTTCCAGATTATGAGCAAAACGGTCTTCAACATTCTCTTCGTCATAACTATCCTCATAATCCGTGTCGCGATCTTGGCCGCGACCACCCTTGAGGACGAGGCGCTCACCATAAGGAGGGTTAAGCAACATTACCCCATCTTTTGAATTTACAGGCGGCTTACTAGCCAAAGCATCGATTTGACGAGCTACTGGTAAACCAGGCAATTGGGCACGTTGCCAGTTACCTTTAAACATGGCCACCAGTTTTTCATTAATATCGCCGCCACTAATACCTAAAGATTCCGCATCAGGGAAAACTTTTCGCTTTTCTAGCATTTCATTTAATGCCGCTTCTTTGAGAGTTCCCCAACGCTTTTGCTCGGCAGCTTCATTAAATGGCTTCAGCCTTTGAAAACCAAATCCATGAGCTGAAGTCACCAAAGGACGGTAAGCTAAGCGACTAGGTTTTGCATCATCACCATACATACCAGAACGAATCGCACCTGGTGGAATAGCCAATGCTATCTGGGCAGCTTCAATTAAGAAGGTTCCACTACCGCACATTGGATCAAATAAAGTTTGAGCAGGCTTCCAGCCTGTAATTGACAAAATACCAGCTGCCAGATTTTCTTTCAGAGGTGCATCACCTTTTTCATCACGCCATCCACGCTTAAATAACGCCTCACCTGAGGTGTCTAAATAAATCGTGACATGTGTTGCTGTTAAATGGGCTTGAACGCGCACATCCGGAAAGGCAGTATCGATATTAGGGCGATCGCCAGTAACGTCTCGCAGGCGATCCACAATCGCATCTTTGATTTTTAAGGTAGCAAAATTCAAACTTTTTAAAGGGGAGCGATGAGCAGTTACATCAACCCGTAGAGTTTGCTTCGAACTAAACCATTCTTCCCAAGCTAAGCCACTAGCCAATTTATATAAGTCCTCTTCTTGGCGATAAGCAGACTCCGCCATTTGCAATAAGACTCGGCTCGCTATACGAGAATGGAGATTCAAGGCCATCGCTGCTGAAAGGGGTGCAGCCAGCCCCACCCCTCCAGTTGGGCTAGTAGGAGTAGGATCGATTACCCATGCCCCCAATGCTTTGGAGTCAGGTCGTCCAGCAATAGCTGCCAGTTCATTTGCAAGGGGTACTTCTAACCCACCTGGGCAAACAACGAAAAATCTCATGGTGCTATCAATCTATAAAAGTGTAAATAAAAATTTCTGGGGTGAAGGCTTAAGGTTTAATCACCACCAAAGCCACAATCACCAATAACAATAAAACGGGTACCTCATTAAACCAACGGTACCAAACTCCTGATTTTTGATTTGCATTTTTACGGAACTTTTTTAGCAAACTCCAGCAAGCATGGTGATAACCAATCACCAAAATCACAAAAAAGACTTTGGCATGCATCCAAAGCTGACCAGCACCTACTCCAAAGTAAAGCCATAGCGTCAAGCCCAGCAATACCGCAGGTACCGCTAAGATAGTCATAAATCTAAAAAGTCGATCGGCCATTCCAAGCAAGCGGGCATAGGCCTGCTGATTTTTCTCGTCGGCTAAATTCACATAGATGCGAGGAAGATAAAACAAACCTGCAAACCAAGAGGCGATCAAAACAATGTGAAATGTTTTGATCCATAAATATACGTTATCCATATTCTTTTGTGTCCGAATTCTTTAGCAATTAACTACGAATCTCGCCATGACCCATGACGATGTATTTCAAGGAGGTTAAGCCATCAAGCCCCACTGGACCGCGTGCATGAAGTTTGTCATTCGATATTCCAATTTCAGCACCCAAGCCATATTCAAAACCATCGGCAAAACGGGTACTGGCATTGACCATCACACTCGCACTATCGACTTCGCGCAAGAATCGGTTAGCCTGAGCAGAGTTGTTGGTAATAATGGCGTCGGTGTGCTTGCTGCCATACTTTTCAATATGATCCATCGCCTCATCCATGTTAACTACAGTCTTAATTGACAATATTGGAGCCAGATATTCAGTTTGCCAATCCTCTTCTTGGGCATCTATTAAATTTTTAAACCCTGCCGCCTCCAAGGTTTGACGTGTGAGCGCGTCAACTCGTAATTCAACACCCTTATCTTGATAAATTTTGCAAAGACTTGGCAATACCCTGGCCGCAATCTCTTTGTTCACCAGTAGGGTTTCCATAGCATTACATGGGGCATAACGCTGAGTTTTAGCGTTATCACAAACTTTGATTGCCATCTCAACATCCGCATCTGCATCAATATAGGTATGACAAATACCATCAAGATGCTTAATCATGGGTACACGCGCCTCAGCCATCAGCCTAGCAATTAGACTCTTGCCGCCACGGGGAACAATGACATCAATATATTCAGTCATCGTAATCATTTCACCCACAGCACTTCGATCGGTAGTGGTCACCACTTGCACCGCATCCATTGGCAATTGAGCAGCCGCTAAACCCTCTTGGATAATTTTTGCCAACAAAGTATTGGAATCTATTGCTTCAGAGCCGCCCCTTAAAATTACTGCATTACCCGACTTTAAACATAAGGCAGCAGCATCAATGGTGACGTTGGGGCGTGATTCATAAATAATGCCAATGACCCCTAGAGGGACGCGCATTTTCCCAATCTCAATTCCGGAAGCTTGCTTTTGTAGCTCAGAAATTTTTCCAATAGGATCATCAAGAGAAACGATTTGCTCTAAACCCAGAGCCATGATTTCAATGGTTTTTGGAGTCATTGTTAAGCGATCGATAAACGCGGCATCTTGTCCATTAGTTTTTGCGCGCTCTACATCAACCAAGTTGACCTGTTGAATTTCAGTAGCATTTTGACGAACCAGCTTGGCAATATGCAGTAAGGCTTGATTTTTTTGGGCGCTGGACGCACGTGCCATTGCACGCGATGCAACACGAGCATGTTTGCCAATCTCTTGCATCATTTTTTGAATAGAGGTACTCATATTTTTATCTAGGTATATAAGGTGTAATAAAGATTAATAATTTGAATTAGATATCAAAGCCCAAAAATCAATCAACGCAATAAATTTCCAACCAAGCGCAATCCATCCCACGGATCTGCAGGCAATTCAGCAGCATGCAATCCTTTAGCTTGGCGATCTAAGCCAGCCGCAACTTGCATTGCTCTTCTCAGTCTCAAAGGCTGTATACGTCTGAGTGCATTTGGATACAAACGTTCTTTGTTACCCCAAATACGATTAGCGCGCATAAGTTGCTGCACTGACTCACCCGCATCGCTAGCGGCCTTCAGTTTGGATAAGAGACGAAGCTCTTCTGTAACGCTCCATAAAATTAAAACCAGCGCCTCACCTTCGCCTTTTAATCCATCAAGCATACGATTCAAGCGGGGCAAATCACCAGCCAACATCGCTTCAGTTAATTCAAAAACGTTGTAGCGAGCCACCTTCAAAATTGCAGACCGAATTTGCTCTTCACTCAACATACCTGCCGGATACAACAACCCCAGCTTCTGAATTTCTTGATGAGCTGCTATCAGGTTTCCCTCTACTTGCTCGGCAATAAATTCCAAAGCGCGCTGACCTTCTGGGCCGCTTATTACCTCTTGCCCTTGCTTTTTTAATCTTCCAGCAATCCAACTAGGCAATTGACTGCGATCCAAAGAGTCCAACTGAATGGCCATCCCAGCATCATCTAAGGCGCTAAACCAGGTGGAGGTCTTGGTCTTTCCATCTAACTTTGGCAAGATAATGCAAAAAATCGTATCAGGGCCATCATTACCTGACCCTTGAGAATGTATTTGAGCAGCAAACTGCTTTAAAGCTTCAGCACCATCGCGACCAGGCTTGGCAGTGGGAATGCGCAACTCAATCCACCGCTTATCCCCAAATAATGACATGGTTTGACCAGCACTAAGTAACGCGCTCCAATCGAAGCCGCGCTCTTGAAGCATAACTTCTCTATCGGTATAGCCCATTTTTCTGGCGCTGGCACGCAGTTGATCCATTGCCTCCATCATTAATAACGGTTCATCGCCACTAAAAATGTACAGGGGATTAAAGGCAGATGCAGAACCTAAAGATTTCAGATGGATTTGCAGGGCATCATTTTTAACCATGCGAAATAATCATCACTCTTTAAAAGCTTCTTGCTTGAGGTGAATTTGCAGCTGCCGCAACGCGACGCAGAATCTGAACCGACAAATCTTTACGCATTAACGTTAAGAATTGTTGTGTCTGGACATCTGTAGCCAATACCGTTGATGTCGAGAAGTCCATATCTCTAGTCATATAAATTTCAGACTCTGGCACCACTTCAGCACCTGCAGCATCAAATGCCCTAAAACCAACTCGAATATTTAAGCGATATGCAGAAATTTGACCATTGGAGTTATAAGCCAAAATCTCACGGCCGTTTACATCATTAGTAATTTCCAGAGTTAAATCTGCATCTTTTGGATTAATTGCGACCTTAGTAGCGGTACCAGTCAAAATTGCTGTTTGCAGATCTGCACGTAATGGCGGGGAAGGATTGCCCGTAATAGCAATCGCTTTAAATGGCAAATCCACCATCCCTCGTAGGCGATAACCACATGCAACCATACCACCTAATGGAGCAAGTACAAATAAACCGAGCATAGCCCTCCTCGAAGAGCTTACGCTCCCAGCAGGCAATTGCTTTTTAAGACCCAAGTGATCTATGCTCATTTTTTCAGTTTCTAGCAAAAGAGGTAGAACTACAAGTTAAACCACGACATTAATCAATCGACCAGGTACTACGATCACCTTTTTAGGAGCGCCACCATTGAGCGCCTTCAAGACTGACTCGCTCTGTAAAGCCAAAGACTCAATCTGATCTTTTCCTGCATCAGCTGGTACGCGAATATCCCCGCGCAATTTCCCGTTAATCTGCAACATCAGCGTCAGCTCAGTTTGAATCAAAGCTGTTTCATCTACAGCAGGCCAAGGCGCATCCAATAAGAGACCATATTCACTTGAATAACCCAATTGATTCCATAGCGCATGCGTTAAATGTGGCACAACTGGATAAAGTACACGCAACAAAATTCCAAGACACTCCCGTAAAACTGGCGCACCAATACTTGTACCTTCACCCAATTTCACCGGTTCCAATATATTTAACATCTTCATGGCGGCAGAAACTACGGTGTTGTATTGACGACGCTGATAATCAAAATTAGCCTGCTTCAGAATGGAATGCACCTCGCGACGCAACTCTTTTTCCGCATCATTGAATTCCTTAGACTGAGTCACTCCTATAGCGAGAATTGCCGCAGCTTGACTACATGAATACATCCAGACACGACGTAAGAAACGTGAGGCACCATCAACCCCAGCACCAGACCATTCCAGCTGCTGCTCAGGAGGTGCCGCGAACATCACAAACAAACGCGCAGTATCAGCGCCATATTGATCAATCAAAGCCTGTGGGTCAACACCGTTATTCTTACTCTTGGACATCTTCTCAACACCGCCAATAATGACTGATGTACTCGGATCTCCCTTTAATTTGGCGCCTCGTGGTCGACCTTTTTCATCAAGATCCAATTCCACATCCAAGGGATTAAGCCAAGTTTTTTTACCGGATGGCTCTTCAGAATAGTAAGTCTCATTCAGAACCATGCCTTGCGTTAATAGGTTCTGGAATGGCTCATCAAAAGTAATGAGATCAAGATCACGCATGACCTTTGTCCAAAAACGCGCATAGAGCAAATGTAAAATAGCATGCTCGATACCACCAATGTATTGATCCATCGGCATCCAATATTCATTGCGTGCATCGACCATAGCACTTGCATCTGGGCAGGTATAGCGCATGAAATACCAGGAAGAATCTACAAAAGTATCCATAGTATCGGTCTCACGGCGTGCGGGCTTGCCACACCGAGGACATTGAACATTGAGGAAATCAGCACGTTTATTCAAAGGATTGCCGCTGCCATCAGGAACACAATCTTCTGGGAGCACTACAGGCAAATCAGCTTCTGGAACAGGTACTGCTCCACATCCGGGATTTACTTCATCACCGCAATGAATAATAGGAATGGGAGTGCCCCAATAGCGTTGACGAGAAATGCCCCAGTCGCGCAAGCGATAAGTCGTTTTCAGTTCACCGATACCCATCTTCTCTAAATCTTGAGCCACTGCATTGACCGCTTCATCATGTGAAAGACCGTCATATTTGCCGCTATTAAAACAAACAACATCATCCTTTTGGGCATACCAAGCATCCCAATGGGTTGCATTAAACATAGATGATGCAGTTTTTAATGCTATGACCTGCTTAATAGGCAATGCATATTTCAGAGCAAACGTAAAGTCACGCTCATCATGGGCTGGCACACCCATCACGGCACCATCTCCATAGGACATGAGCACATAATTTCCAACCCAAACTGGGATCGGTTCATTAGTTAATGGATGAGTGACATAAAGACCGGTGAACATCCCCTCTTTTTCCTGGGTAGCTAGATCAGCCTCAATCACACTTCCGGTTTTGCACTTTTCAATAAAAGCAGCAAGTTCAGGATTCTTTTTAGCAGCTAAAGTTGCCAAAGGATGTTCAGCAGCAACGGCGCAGAAGGTGACGCCCATGATGGTGTCGGCGCGCGTCGTAAATACATACAAAAGACCATCTTGAACAAAATTGCCATGCTCATCAGAAACTTGATGCTTAAATGCAAAACGTACACCGCGACTTTTGCCAATCCAGTTTTGCTGCATGGTCTTCACACGCTCTGGCCACCCTAAACCCTCTAAACCCGTCAGCAATGGCTCTGCATATGCAGTGATATTGAAGTAATAACCTGGGATTTCTCGCTTTTCTACCAATGCACCAGATCGCCATCCACGTCCATCAATGACCTGCTCGTTAGCGAGCACTGTTTGATCAATAGGATCCCAATTTACTACCTGGGTTTTACGGTAAGCAATTCCTTTTTCTAGCATTTTCAAAAAGAGCCACTGATTCCAACGATAGTAATCAGGACTACAAGTTGCTACCTCGCGAGACCAATCAATTGCCAAACCCATCGCGGCCATTTGCTTTTTCATATAAGCAATGTTGTCGTAGGTCCATTTTGCTGGAGGTACTTTATTTTGGATCGCCGCATTTTCGGCAGGCATGCCAAACGCATCCCAACCCATGGGCATCAAAACGTTATAACCCTGCATCCGCAGTTGGCGAGCCATTACATCATTGATGGTGTAGTTGCGTACATGCCCCATGTGCAACTTACCAGAAGGGTAAGGCAACATCGAGCAAGCGTAATACTTTGGCTTAGGATTACCAGCAGAATCTACTGCATTCTCAGAAACCTTATAGGCCTGCGCTTTTTCCCAATCAGCCCGGGCTGCCGCTTCAATACCGCGGTAGTCGTAATCTTTACTCATTCAGTGCAACTCTTTTCTTCTATTTTTATTTGCTAAGGTATTTCAGAAGCGCGCTAATTTACGGACGCAAGCCCAAGACATCTTGCATGTCATACATACCTGATGTTTGGGTTTGTAAAAAACGTGCGGCGCGTAAAGAGCCCTGAGCATAGGATTGACGACTAGAGGACTTGTGGCTAATTTCAATCCGCTCACCATCCCCAGCAAACAAAACAGTGTGATCGCCAACAATATCTCCACCGCGAATGGTTGCAAAGCCAATAGAGCCTTCTTTACGCTCACCGGTATGGCCTTCGCGAGCATAGACTGCAACATCATCTAGGTTTTCACCCAATGCATCAGCAATCACTTCGCCCATTTTTAATGCCGTGCCCGAAGGCGCATCTACCTTATGACGATGATGGGCCTCAATAATTTCAATGTCATAACCTTGGTTCAACATTTTTGCTGCGATTTCTAAAAGCTTAAAAGTTGCATTAACACCAACACTCATATTGGGGGCAAATACAATCGCTAACTTTTCTGAGGCGTTCTTTAAGTTTGCAATCTGCTCAGCACTTAGTCCAGTCGTACCAATGATCATTTTGGTAGCCGTCTTTTGAGCAATCGCTAAATGCGCCATCGTTCCTTCTGGGCGGGTAAAGTCAATTAAGTACTGGGCACCCGTTAATGCCTGCTCTATGTCCGCAGTAATTTTTACTCCCGTTACCTTTCCCAAGAATGCACCAGCGTCTTCACCCAAACGTGGGGAAGCGGTATGTTCAAGGGCGCCAACCAACTGCGCATCTGGGGTATTAAAAACGGTCTCGATGAGCATTCTTCCCATCCGGCCAGTAGCACCAGCAATTGCAATCTTCATCATTTAATTCATCGCTTCTTATTAAGGATATTCAGACCTACCATTGCGGTAGTGATACGAGCGTTTACTTTTCCACTCTTACTCTTTAGGGGCAGCATCGCCAGTATTAGCAACATTACCCGTGTTAGTTACCGCGGCTTGCGCACCAACAGGTAAATTATCTGTTGGGCTTGGAACCAATAATTCCGGCTGCTGTAATGGTGGTGCAACTGGCGGCTTATTTGTACCGGTAATCACCTCCCAGAATGAGCGCTTACTCTTGGAGTAGCCATCAATTTCAGCAACCAACTCGACTTCAGTAGGCAAAGCATCGCCTTCAAATTTGACTAACTTATCGCCCTCAAAGAAAACGGTAACCCGACGATCTTTACCAACGACCTGACCTGAACGCTTGTATTCAAAGATATAGTCCCAACGATTGGCATGAAAATAATCCGCCAATAAAGGGGTTCCTAAAATCTGACGTACTTGTTCGCGCGTCATACCCTCTTGCAACTTGGAATACTGTTCACTCGAAATAAAGTTTCCCTGAACCACATCAGGAACATAGGGGCGGAAAATAGTATTCATCCAAGCCCTTTGGGTTTGATCAACCGAAGTGGTACATCCACTCAAACCCAAAAAACCAAGGGCAGCAAGGAGAAATACACTGGCGCGCGCAGGCTTAGAAATAATCCCTGAAATCGGGGCGAAAAGACGATTAAAAAGTTGAAGGCAATTTTGCATGGCTGGCCGTATCATTAAGACATTGATTTTAGCTCCCAATGCCATGAATATGAACCAAAACCCTACTCCAGCAGATTTACGCGATATCGGCCTCAAAGCCACCGGTCCACGCATAAAAATTTTAGATTTTTTCCACCAGAATGGGGGTACCCATTTCAGCGCAGAAGATGTCTTTATGGCTCTAGCTAAAGAGGATCGAGAAATAGGCCTAGCAACGGTTTATCGAGTTCTTACCCAGTTTGAACAGGCCGGCCTTCTGCTCCGTAGCCATTTTGAATCGAGCAAAGGGGATAGCCGCGCAATCTACGAGCTTAATGAAGGCCAACACCACGATCATCTAGTGTGCCTGGATTGCGGTCATGTTGAAGAGTTTGTAGATGAAGCTATCGAAAAAAGACAGCGTGACATAGCTAAAAACCTGGGTTTTGCCCTACAAGAGCATTCTTTAGCGATGTACGGCCATTGTCAGAAGAAAAATTGTCGAAATAAACAAAAAACCTAAAAAATTAAAGAAACATAAGAAAAAAGACCTCAAATTGAGGTCTTTTTTGCATAAATGATGCATTTAAGCATCTTTAGACAACTTTTAATTACTTTACAGCCATCAATGCTTCAGCAGCATTCAACATTTGAACTGAATAACCCCATTCATTGTCATACCAAGCCAAAACCTTGACCAGTTTACCGTCAGCTGAAACTCGGGTTTGAGAGGCATCATAAATACTTGGGCGTGGGTCGTGATTAAAGTCAATTGAGACCAAAGGCAAAGTATTAAATCCTAAAATACCCTTTAACTCTCCTTCGCTAGCAGTTTTAAGAATCGCATTGACCTCATCTACGCTGGTAGCCCGAGAAGCGGCAAAGGTTAAATCCACCACAGAAACATTAATGACGGGTACGCGCATCGCAAAACCATCAAAACGCCCAGCCAAAGCTGGTAACACCAAACCCACTGCTTTTGCTGCACCAGTCTTGGTTGGGATCATGCTGGTAACCGCAGAACGGGCACGACGCATATCCTTGTGATAGACATCGGTTAAGACTTGGTCATTAGTAAATGCATGAATAGTGGTCATCAAGCCAGATTCAATACCAATTTTTTCCAATAAGGGTTTAACTAATGGCGCCAAACAGTTGGTAGTACAGCTAGCATTGGAAACAACAACATCGCTAGGCTTAAGAACTTGTTGGTTTACGCCATAGACAATAGTGGCATCAACATCCTTTTCACCAGGAGCGGAAATTAAAACTTTTTTCGCGCCCTGTGAAATATGAACCATGGCTTTTTCTTTAGAGGTAAATTTACCGGAACACTCTAAAACTAAATCCACGCCCAACTCACCCCATGGGGTTTCTAATGGATTGCGGGTTGAGAACATTTTAATGCGATCACCATTAACAACCATGCAATCGCCATCCACTTTTACTTCAGCAGGAAAACGGCCATGCGCAGAATCATATTGCGTTAAATGGGCGTTGATATCGATATCGCCCATGGCATTGATCGCAACAATCTTAATATCCCGTCTAGGCTTTCCATTAACCTGATCTTCATACAAAGCACGCAAGACCATACGACCAATACGTCCATAACCATTAATTGCGACTCGAATTGTCATTCCATTCCCCTTGCTAATATAAATTTCTGAGTTAAATACAGTTTTGATTTTTTCTTAAGCATTTGCAATGCATTGCTTAACAGTTTTGGCAATCTGCTCAACCGTTAAACCAAAATATTCGTAAAGTTGTGGTGCCGGTGCTGATTCACCAAATGTATCCACACCATGCACAGCGGCACAACCATACTTCCACCAGAAATCACTCACACCTGCTTCAACAGCAATACGGGGGATATTAGGTGGTAATACTTTTGATTTGTAAGTCGCGATCTGTTGATCAAATACAGTTGTTGAAGGCATAGATACCACCCTCACCCCTAGACCCCCTTCTTCTAGATGCTCCGCCGTCTGAATTGCCAAACCAATCTCAGAACCAGAGGCAATAATGACTGCATCAATCTGAGTTTTCTTAGGGTCACGCAATACATAGCCGCCACGTGCAATATCTTTAATCTGCTGCGCACTTCGCGAAACGAATGGGCAATTTTGGCGACTAAAAATTAAAGCGCTCGGTCCGTTCTTACGCTCTATAGCCGAACCCCAAGCAACCGCACTCTCAGTGGTATCGCATGGACGCCAGACCATTAAATTTGGAATTAAACGCAGGCTAGCAACATGCTCAACAGATTGGTGAGTTGGGCCATCCTCACCCAGACCAATAGAGTCATGAGTAAATACAAAAATGCTACGCAACTTCATTAACGCAGCCATACGCAAAGCGTTACGACTGTAGTCTGAGAAGGTTAAGAAGGTGCCACCAAAAGGAATATACCCACCATGCAAGGCAATACCATTCATGATGGCACTCATACCAAATTCACGCACACCATAATTAATATGGTTACCCCATTGATCTGCGCGAACAGGTTTGCAGGTGCTCCAATTGGTTAAATTAGAACCCGTTAAATCTGCAGAGCCCCCCATAAATTCAGGCATAACAGGAGCCAAGGCTTCAATAGCATTTTGACTCGCTTTGCGAGTGGCAATCGTTTCTGCTTTAGTTTGACATGTCTTGAGATAAGCATCTAAGGTAGATGAAAAATCTTTGGATAAGTCACCCTGCATACGACGTTGCAATTCAGAAGCAAGTTCTGGATATTTATTCTTGTATGTTTGGAATTTTTTATTCCATTCATGTTCGGCTGTTTGACCACGCTTTTTAAAATCCCATGCCTCATAAAGATCTTTTGGAATTTCAAATGGTGCATAAGGCCAATTCAATGCAATACGTGTCTCAGCAATTTCTGCTGCGCCCAGCGGCGATCCATGAACCTTATCGCTACCCGCCATATTAGGTGAGCCCTGACCAATAGCAGTCTTACAACAAATCAAAGTTGGCTTATCGCTTTTCTTGGCTTGTGTGATGGCGGTAGATACCGCCTCAGCATCGTGTCCATCAACATCGCGAATAACATTCCAGCCATAGGCCTCGAAACGTTTCGGAGTATCTTCGTTAAACCAAGAAACGACCTTGCCATCAATGGAGATGCCATTGTCATCCCAGAGAGCGATGAGCTTATTTAACTTCAAGGTTCCAGCCAATGAACACACTTCGTGACTAATGCCTTCCATCAAACAACCATCACCTAAAAATGCATAGGTGTAATGCTCAACAATTTGATGACCTGGGCGATTAAATTCTTCAGCAAGTAATTTTTCTGCAAGCGCCATTCCAACTGCATTTGAAATGCCTTGACCCAAAGGACCTGTTGTCGTCTCAACACCAGGTGTAATCCCGTATTCAGGATGGCCAGGCGTCTTACTATGTAATTGACGGAAATTTTTTAATTCGCCAATCGGTAAATCGTAACCAGTCAGATGCAAAAGTGAGTACAACAACATCGAGCCATGACCATTGGATAAAACAAAACGATCACGATTCATCCAATGTGGATGGGTTGGGTTGTGTTGCAAATGCTCGTTCCAAAGACCTACTGCGATATCGGCCATCCCCATTGGCATGCCAGGATGACCTGAGTTTGCCTGTTGAACTGCGTCCATGGATAAAGCGCGAATGGCATTTGCCATACGAATTTGAAGATTTGACATCGTAAAAGTGGTCTCGAGGTAAATAAATTGGCTATATTGCAGTAATGCCTCAATTTTATCTTCCCAGCCCATGGCAATCCGAAAAGCCTACTGAACTCACCTCAGAGCTTGCCCACCACTTACGCGTCCGACGCATCCAAGTGGGGGAATTTTTCCCTATCTTTGATGGAAATGGGCAAATTGCTCAGGCCAAATTACTTTCGCTGACCGGAAAAACAGGCCAAATTCAATTAAAAGAGATCTGTACTGATATCCATCGGGAGAGTCCATATGCCATTACCTTGGCTCAAGGACTTGCCGGTGGAGACAAAATGGACTGGATAGTCGAAAAAGCTGTTGAAACTGGAGCGCAAATCATTGCCCCGATGCAGTGCGAACGCTCAGTCATCAAACTTACCCGCTCAAGCGATGCTGAACGCGCTCAAAAGCGTCTTTTACATTGGAAAGGGATCATTCAAGCAGCTTGCGAACAATGCGATAGAACTGTTTTTACGAGCCTTGAGCCCATTCAAACATTTGAGAATTACCTTAAAAATCCAAATAAAACCAGTCTGAAGCTACTTTTAAGTCCAGATGCCAGTAAAAGCCTATATTCCGTATTAATCGAACACCCCCCTCAGGATATTGTTTTAATGATTGGGCCAGAAGGAGGGCACTCGCCCGAAGAGGAGGTCTTAGCCCAAGCCGCAGGCTATCAATTGGTATCTTTAGGAGATCGGGTTCTGAGAACAGAAACGGCCGGAATCGTTGCGATTACGGCCGTACATAGCATTTGGGATGCCCAAGTGCAAAACGAACTACAAAATCGTCTTAAATAGGGAAATTAAGCGAAAGAGTAGAAAACTCGGTAAGGAGTGCGCCTCTCAGACCAGAAATCCACCGCGTCGCGGAAGACGTCTAATAGAGTTTCACGAGCCTCTTTATCGAATTTCTGAGTGCAAGGCAAGCCTTCTAAAACCACTACAAAACCAGGTTGTGACCCAGTTTTATCTACTGTAGTGGTTAATGCATCTAGCAAAGGATCGAAATTTTTAGCTTGCTGCTTAGTCAAAGAGTAGGCAATAGCAATACATTCAAGCACTTCGCCCTTAGTCATCGCATTTGCGCAATTAGCGTAAATAAAATGCTGGCCAAGCTCAGTTGCAGCTTCTTGCAGATCCGGAGTACGGAATGCACGAATAGACTGCACGATATTAGGTCGTACACTGCGCAACATAGCCGGTGGTCCGGCATCGCGAACGGCCAAAGCGGCACGCCAAGAAGCT
>Ga0364874_10270_pt1 | contig 29989 bp, 18 predicted proteins | sample ExccelAu500001D4_2_FD_206922 | JGI IMG/M metagenome (GOLD analysis project Ga0364874, IMG submission 206922) | Enriched cells from Trout Bog Lake Hypolimnion, Wisconsin, USA - BchlTB.Aug07.5000.01.D4 | ecosystem: Environmental > Aquatic > Freshwater > Lake > Hypolimnion/Profundal zone | place... | reverse complement strand
CCTCGGGTTGGCAGCTAGGCGGGCGGCATTGCTCGTCATCCAGCGCAACCTGAAGGTGGCGGTCAATGTGCCGGATGGCTTGCTGGTGTATGGGGATTTCAGCCAGGTGGTGCGGGTGACGGATTTCTCCGCGGAAATCAATCAGGCGGAGACGGGCATTGATTGGACCCTGAGCGCGACATACACGTTGTTTCCGAACGAGAGCACGTACACGACGACGGAATGGACGGCGGACCAGAAGGACAACTTCACGGGCGAGACGACGCTGGTGCTGGCCGGGCGGATCCAAGCGGCGACGCTCGTCCTGGCGCAGACGAAGCTGGCGGCCTTGACGACGGCGGTGGCGTTGCAGAACGGCTACACCAAGGGCGCGCAGCAGCTCACCAACGATTCGACCTCGAACAATCTGTCCACGATGGATGGGGACACGTTCATCGAACTGTCGTTCAGTGTGTCGTGGCGCATGTGGAAGTCCACGAACCAGATGGCGACCTTCAAGGCGACCAACGGCGGAACCTTGCGCGGGCTGGGCAACGTGAACCGCTGGCGTGATCACTACGCCGCGCCGCGCTTCAATGAGATGCGCTCGCAGCGGCGCCATGCGACGGGCAGCGTGGAGGCGAGCGGGACCCTTGCGGGTCAGGCCAATTTATCCCTGACTGCAAGGCGGGCGGCGTTGCTGGCCTTGCAGCGGCAGTTGAAAGCGCAAGTGAACTGTGCGGACGGAACGCTGACCTACGGCGACTGGAGCCAATGTGTGCGCGTGGAGGACTTCCAGGCGGAAATCAACCAAGCGGAGACGGGGATTGATTGGAGTCTGAGTGCCAGTTACAGCCTGTTTCCGAATGAGGGCGGCTACGCCACGGCGGAATACACGGTGAACGACCGGCAGGACGTGGAGTCGGGGGATGAGACGTTCGCGTTCAACGGGAAGATCAGCGCGCCCACGGCGGCGCTGGCCACGGCGAAGCTCAACACGTTGCGGACGGCCGTGCTGGCGATGTATGGCTGGACGTTGTCGCAACGGTTGAATGACGACTCCACGACGCAGAGCGTGTATGCCAACGGCGATGCGACGTTTTACCCGGCCGGGTCGGGCGTGACGGACGCGCCGGACGGCACGACGTTCATCGAGCTGTCGTTCAGCGAGAATTATCGGCGGCGCATCCAGGGCTTGCTGGTGGGCAGCAGCTTGCAGGTGAGCAACCGCGAAGACATTCCGGCACAGACGTTGATGACGACGTTTGCCGGAACCGTGACCGCGACGGGGCCGTCGCTGGGTGCGGCTTATTCGGCGGCGCTGGCGCAAGCGCAGGCGTTGGGGGCGAACCGCGAGCCGGCGATTGACAGCACGGCCTACCTTCGGAACAGCTCCGTCAGCTTTGACCAGCGGCAGGTGACGCAGAACAGCGCGCTGGAATTCCTGCGGGTGACGTTCAGCTACGAATACCAAAGCAAGCTGAGCGCGAACCGGGCGTACATGGAGATGACCACGCATGTGAACCGCGACACGTTCGGGGTGGATGTGGAGACTTGCAGCGGCTTCGTGGCAGCGCGCGACTCGGCCACAGCGCAAACGATTTATGAGGAGTTGGTGTTGCCGCTGTACGAGGGCCGGCTGATCAACAGTGAGCAGACCGGTTTCAGCCAGAGCCAGAACCAGGCGCAAGCACAGAACGTGAGCCAAGGCTGGGGGGCAGGCGGCATCACGAGTCCGGTGGGGCCGCAAACGCCGGGGAGTTCCGGGTTCAATGTGCAGGACCTGCGGATGGAATTCAACATCCAGGTTTATTCGCCGAAGCTGGAGGGCGAAGTGGGGATGAAGTACAGCGTGGAAGTGGCGCGCGATTTCCTGACGCTGGAAATGCGGACGGCGATGGAGGGGAGTTGCTTTGCGCAGGACCGTCCCACGGCGGACACGGCGGTGGCGGCGCTTCTGCTGGCGCTGGATTTCGGGGCGAGCGTGCACAGTCGGCGGCACGAGGACCGCGAGACGGACGGCACGACCGACGCGATGATGAAGCTGGACTTCCAAGAGGACTTCGTGGGGGCGGTGACCGGCCAGGCCGGATTGAACGAGATGAAGCTGTCGGAAAAGGTGGTGTATTCCGAGACTCGCTGGAGCGTTCAGAATCTGCCCTTCGAAATGGACGGCAGTGGCGGGGTGTCTATTCCGCAACCGTCCGGCGTGGATCCTGGCAGCCGGACGGTGAGCGGCAGTGTGACGGCGGGGACGATGGCCACGGCGCAGGCCTGGGCGGTGGCCCAGCGGTCGCTGCTGACGGGCGATGCGCTGGGCGGCTCGTTTCCCAAGCAAGAGGAGTGGGAAACGGACTATGAGTTCGTGCCGCGCATTGATGGCATCCCGACGGGCGACATGGCCAACGTACGGCTGTACCGGGTGAGCTTTCAGTTTGGGGAGATTCTGCCGCTGTATCCGGTGCCAGCGTAGGAGAGGTCAGTGCCGATGGTCTTCGCCTTTGGGAATCATGGAGCTTGGTGCTCGCGGACTTTCTGCCGTCGACCGAGCGCTATCCTGGCGGGGGTTTAAAATTTCAAAACAAACGTTGACACGCCGGAATTTAATAAGAAGAATCAATTCAGCCAAAATGAATGCGTTAAATTCAATTTCGTTGGCGCAATTCTGCGCCACAGGCAAGAATTTTACCCGCAAGCCGAGCGGGTGTTACCAAAATCCTGACCCCCAAAATGAAAGCACTTAAAAAATTCGGCGGTTGGATTTTACTGACGGCAATTATTGCCTCCGTTGGTGTTTGGTTAACTATAAAGCAATGGAGAGGCTATGGCGTGGTTCAGGTGATGTTTCAATCCCAGAATCAGCTAGGCGAGATCAAAAATCCACCCGAAGGGAAGCTCGTTGTGGGAAGTCATTCGCTACCTGTTGCAAATTTTGCTAGCGGGAATTCTCTTTCGATCAGGCTCGCGGCCGGAGAGCGTTACAGGATTATATTCCTCCATCCTTGGCTGCTGAGTCAAACGTCAGCGGTAACCGTCGTCAAAGGGCAAATCCATCCAGTCAGCATTTTGATTAAAACTGTGCCTACAACTTTGTTGTTTGACGTACATCCCTCCGAGACGATCCTTGAATTTGATGGTGTACGACATACGGTGCTTGGCAGCAGCAATAAAATGATTACTTTGACGGGGTTGCAACCTGACAGATTGCATCATTTAACTGCGTCGGCACCTGGATATCGTTCTCAAAGCCAAGAACTGATGCTTCCCACCTTCGCCCCCATCCAAACGAATGTTCTGGAGATGGAGCGAATGTCGGCAGATGTTAAAATCTCCTTCACGTTCGCTGATGTCAACTCAGTTGACCAGAAGTGGCTCTTAGAGAAGATATCCAATACCATAAACCTTGAAATGGGTGGCCAAACCTGTTTGGGAACGATCGGAAAAATACTTCAGTTATCGAACACGCCACCTGGAAAATATGAGGCAAATATCACTTCGGATGATTACATTTGCGAACCGGCAAAATTTTGGATTGACATCCTGGATAAAGGCGTCACGAATTGCGATGTAATAATTCATCCGAAGGCTGCCATTGTGCGATTCACAGGAACCTTCGAGTATCCCCTACAGGTCGCTGATGAAACAGGTAATTTGGCTGCGAACAATAATGACAGCTTCTTAGTGCGCCCTGGCCTCAGATGTTTAAGAATATCCGCTGCGGGATGCAAGGATTTGTATATTACGAACACTTTTCAACCCAACAGGGAGCATTCTCTCCCGCTTTGCATGGTCCGGCTTGATCGGCAACGTTCTAGTCAAACGAACGATGGGGATTCGGCGGTGCTTTCAGATGTTGTGAAAGGTGTGGTCAAACTAGTCCTATCCCGCATAAGTGATGACACGATTGTGAGATACGTTAGGCAATTCCCTTTATCGAATTCCCTAACTGTTAATGAACTTGATTATCTTTCTAAAAACAACGTGTCCGGAAATATAGTAAGCGAGTTAATCGCGAGCGTATCTCATTCGTCAAATTCGAATGCTGAACAGAACGCAATTAAATCAAAAATTGCCGAAAACTGGAACATGCAGGGTGTGCAATTATATCAATCGCGTCAATATTATGATGCCATCCAGTGTTTTGATAAATCGCTAGAGATTTTCCCGCGTAGTGGTAATATTATTGAGTATAAGGGAAATGCACTTTATCGGTTGGGTCAATATGAAAACGCAATTCAATGTTTTAACAACCTTCTGGAGATTAACCCTCAAGTTGCACACGCCTTATATGGGAAAGCCATTTCGGAAGATGCGTTAAGGCAGCACGATAAGGCGATAAAGGATTATAGCAGGTTTCTCAAATTAGCAACACGTTTGGATGCGAACTTGGTCGTAAATGTGCATAACAGGTTGGCGCAATTAAGCGCGCAGCAACCATAAAGCGAAATAAGAATTATGAGTGCGATTGAATTCCTAAAATCTTGCCGGAATAATCGGACCATTGTTTTCACTACGGTGCCCTTTGCCGGCGCTGCCCTCGGATCCCTGATCGCCGAACTCCTGCCTACGGCCCTCTTGCACCCGGGGTTCTTGACCGCAATCCTCCATGTCTCCCTCTGGTCCGCCATTGTCTCCGCGCCGCTCACCCTTGCCCTATTCTGGGCTGACCTCATTTATCGCCGCGGGCGCCTCGTTAACCGGGAAATTTTCAAGCCAGCTCTCCTTGCCGGCGCGATTGCTGGCGCCATTTCTGGCGCCGTCGCTCAGGCGGTGTACAGCCTCGATATCGGCGCCGGACCAGTGAAAAATGTTTTCATTAGATCTCTCTGCTGGGGAATCATGGGGGCCATCCTTGGCTGGCGCACGTCTTCACGAGTTCCCAACCTCGGCTCGCTCCGCGGAACGCTGGCGGGCCTCGGCGGCGGCATCCTTGGAGGCCTCGGCTTTGTTGCTCTCGTCAGCATTCTTCCAGAGTTTCTTGGTCGCTTGATTGGCGTCGGCATCCTTGGAGCCGCCCTTGGCCTGGCCATTATCACAGTCGAACGGCTATTCCGCGCGGCCACCCTCAACGTCATTTGGGGACCTCGGGAAATCACCACGCTGTCCCTAGGATCAACCCCCGTCAGCATCGGCGGCGGCGACGATCACGTGCGGCTCCATGGCATACCCCCGCGGGCTTTCCTGCTCTGGATCGAGCGTGGCCGCATCTTCTGCAAAGACCAGCAGACTGGTAAACAAACCGAATTGAAAGACGGATCCACTTTTACCGTGGCCCGGGTTCAGTTCCGCATCACGATTGCAGGGCGGCCCCAATCCCCTGGAAGCATGGGAGCCGCCAACTAAGGCCGATCGGTGGTCGTGCGCGGCCAAACAGCGCAGCACGATCCGTGCCTTCCAAAAATGCTTTCATCGTCGCCAAACCGGCCAGCAGAAACTCTCGAACGTGATTTTTGTAAAATGGTCAACCGCAATTCCTTGCGTCGCTTAAAAGTGTGCCATGACCCGGTTTTGATCGCCGGTTTTATGCTGTCGGGGATTTTATGCTTGCCACGAATGGTGGACGTGCTAAAATCCGCTTTTAAAACACTCAACCAAGAAATCGTCAAAAGAAAGAGAATTCTATGCCAAGCGCTTATTGTGAACGAATCACCACGGCAACCCCGGGCTGCATCATCATTCTTCTCGACCAATCCGGATCAATGAGCGATCAATTTGGTGCCGACAAACGACCCAAAGCCGAGGCAGCCGCCCGCGCGGTCAACTCCGCCCTCGAGGAACTGGCCACGCAATGTGTCAAACTCGAAACCCTAAAAGAATACTTTAATTTCGCAATCATCGGCTATGGCGGCAATGGGGTGACAGATCTCCTCGCTGGCGGCTCCGGACCAGCAGGTCTGGTGACCGTTCGTGAGTTGTTTGACAGGAAAAAGGAGGAAACCGTCCAAGTGGAAACTGATGATGGCGCTGGCAGGCTTAGAGTGAAGGAGGAAGTTCTCTTCAAATGGATCGAACCCATGGCGAATGGCGGTACTCCGATGGATGCCGCATTGCAACTGGCCTGCGCCAAGGCCAAAGCCTGGGTGGATCAGCACCCCAATTGCTTTCCACCCATCATCTTAAATATCACCGACGGAGAAGCAAGCGATCCGGCCTCAGCAAAAACCGCTGCGGATGCGCTGCGGCAAATCCGCACCAATGACGGTGATAGCTTGTTATTCAACTGTCATCTTTCCGCAGACAAAGACTGCCCCATTGAATACCCAACGTCGGATATGGGACTGCCCAACGAATCTTCAAAGTGGCTCTTCAGCATTTCCAGCGAACTTCCTGAAGCTTTGATTGCAACTGCCAAGACTATGAACCTGTCTGGCATTGCCACAGGCTCCCGAGGGTTTGTGTTCAACGCCACCTCTGGCAAGTTGGTTAAATTCTTGAAAATAGGCACAGTTAAACCTCCGGCTGGCGATAAATAATCCCAGCCGATTGAAACAACACATATGGATTGCGAAAGGGAATATGGAGACAAGCCCGCCTTTACACGCTGATCCGTTGTTCGTACTCCTTATTGATGCGGACGCCCTCATCAATGGACCTGGATCTCCCATTGATCTGAAGACTTTTTTTGACAGTCTCTTCACCGAGATTAGAGCCGCCTCCCAAAGCCGCGTCCAAGCAGGGGCTAAATTGGAAATCCTCACCGTTGCCTATCAGATTGCTCCTCCAAGCAACCCACCGGTGGAAGGTTTCTGGACCCATTTCACACTCGATTTGGGCGCGCTTCATTCTGTTAACCCTGATCCTGCACCTTGGATCAACATCTCAAAAAACGCCTTCCCCAATTTGGAATCCGCTTTGTCATTGCTAGGCACCTGGCTCTTGCGCCGACCACAAAAAGGATCTCCCATCCTGGTTCTGCATATAACTGCTGGCCGCTTCAAATGTTCCGGGGAGGTTGAAGCCACGGCTGCCACGGTGAAAACAGCCTGTGACATTCATGGCGCCCCTGGCATCTTTTATACCCTGTGGATTACCGAAGCCCACCCGCAGATGTATCTACCAGATGTTTCCGCGCTGCAAACTGAATGCAACACAGCCCGTTCCCTCTTCAGAATGTCCAGCATAGTTGGAGAATCTGGATCAGCCTTATTGAATGCTCTCGGAGAATCCCGCCCTCTTGCGGCTCGCTGCCTTGAGGTGGTTCCTTCGCTGGATGCCAGTCATGTCACCAAATTTCTGGCGTTATATTTTTCTAAAGCCATAGTAGAGCAGGCCGGGGCTGCAACATTGGTAACGCGCGCATTCCTGGTGCCGAAGGAACAGGAAGACATCACCACCTGTGAGGATGTCGTCAGTGTTCATCTGAATCGCCGCTGTTTCGTGATCTCCGATGGGGTTGGCACGGCTTCCTATTCGGGAGCTTTGGCCCGAACGATTTGCCGCCACGCCGTCGAAACTCCTCCGCCACTCTTTGCCACCAACGAAACCCCGCCCGAAGATCCAAACTACGAAAATCAACAGCCAGCCAATCTTTGGTTAAAGACCGTTCAGGATTATTGGGAACCAGAGATTCCGTGGGAACGATTGGAAAAACTCCCTTCGATCTTCAGTAAAAGAGCAAAAGAGGGAGCTGCGGCCACCATGGCAGGAATCCGGTTCTTGGATCCCGCCGACGCTGACGGGCTTCGATTCCGCGGTTGGGTTTTGGGCGACTCCTGTGTCATCCAAATTCGGGAAAATTGCCTGTTTGCATCCGAAGTGCTAAAGAGTGCCAAAGAGTTCACGCTTGCGCCTCCGGTTGTTCTCGTCACTCCTGGCCGTCAGCCTAAGCCGACTCAACCCTGGCACGTTTGGGAAGGGGCCTTGCGCCCCGGCGATTTCTTGCTGCTGGCGACCGATGCCCTTTCCGAATACATCCTGCGGAGCTTCGAGAACCACACCCATAATGATCTTCTAATCTGGCTCAATCAACTGGAATTCGACTCAAGCCGCGAGGCCTGGCAAATATTTGAAGAGTTCGTTCACGCCAAACGAAAGCTGCATGAAATCGAGAATGACGATGTCGCCCTAATCTTAATAAAAGTACGAAGCGAAGCCAGCGTAGCCCCCCCTGCTGCATCGGGAGATCACGATGGAGATTCACCCCTTCCGAATCCTCCGGCTCCGGCAATAGCTCTGGAACATGAGCACGAGCCGTGACATATATCTGCGAATCGATGAATATCGGAAACTGATCGAATCCGATAGGCGCTTCTTTTTTCGAAACGATCCAGAACTCGCAATTTCTTCCACCGTACCCCACCCGCTGCTGCGAAATACCATCGCTTGTGCGTCTGGCCGCATGGCTTGTATGTTTCCGCTGAGGTGTGGCAGTGGCAAAGTTGCGGTCAAGCTCTTCTTCACACCGATACCTGAGTTAGCTGTGCGATATGAGCAAATTGATGCAGCCTTGACCAAAATCCACTCTCCGAATTTCCTTAAGATTGAATATCGGGATGGGCCAAAGAAAGGCGCCTCGCTCGGCGCCAACTATACGCCTTATCTTAAGATGGATTTTGTTCAAGGGGATTTGCTCAGGGACGCGATTGTCAAGCTGGTTGACAAACATGATTCCGCCGGCCTCCTGAATATGGCCAAGCAATGGCAGGACATCGCCTTGATGATGGAGCGTGAACGAATATGCCACGGGGATATTCAAGCCCAAAATCTAATGGTCGAAACCTCCGGACGCCTTCGCCTCATTGACTTGGACACGATGTTCGTGCCCACGATGCAGTCGCGCAATCTAAAATGTGTTGGCCTTGGCGTTCCTGCCTGGCAGCACAAGGATAAGGTGAATCCAAGACCGGGGGTTGAAACTCCTTTTGACGAGCGCATGGATCGCTTCCCCGCGATAGCTCTCTATTTGACGCTATTGGCCTTGAGTGATCATCCAACTCTTTTCAATCCGCAAGCGGTCGCCGACGATGATGAAATACTTTTCACCGCCAAGGACATAACCGACCCACACAACTCAAGAGTTCTCCGGCAACTTAGCACTTCCACCAATCCCCAGATTCGCTGCCTCACCGATATCCTCGTCAAGGCTGCCTTGGGGCCATACGACGATGTGCCGGCATTCTCCAAAGTGGCGGATCCTGATGCAGAGGCCAAGGAAGCTTTGCTGGCCATGGAGCAAGCCGTTCGGATCGGCGACCATCGCCGCGTGTGCGCAACTTGGAAACCGGTTCTGGATAGCTATGCACCCGCCCAAAGCGTAAAGTCGGAATTTATTTTGGCTCGCAAACACCTGGAAAAGCTTGAGTGCCTCTGCGGAGCCTCGCGGGCAGAAGACGACAAATTTTTGGCGCAGATTTGGCTGGCACCGCCAAGCTTGGTGCAGTGTGCCTGTTCCAAAACCGAGAAAGTGGATGGAGGCATGTCGGTGGCGGATCGGGGCGCTCTGGCGGTCAAGCGAATTGAGGGAATGGAAGCGGTCCGCCGAGCAATCAACGCAGCAGAGCAGGTCAAGCGCCAGACCGGCTTATTCGGCGGGGTGGAGGAATCTGGGATCGTGGATGCATGGAATGATCCTGTCTATGACCTCGGCAAGTGCCAGACCGCCATAGCCGGCTGCTTGGACCGCGTGAATGAAGCATGGAGCCGATTGTCTGCCCTCAATGATTTTCAGGGAATACTCGCTACTGAAGACGACGAGACAATAGCAAAGGCGTGGCAGACAGTTTCCACTTTTGCCCCGGCTATTCCGCATCAGAAGCGGGCCACAGACGCCGCTGAACGAATAAAGGTGTTAGCAGAATTCATCGCGCGTCTGCGTCTGGATCAGAATGACGAGGGGGGGTTGTGGCAAATATGGCAGAGTCGCCCGGATATGGCCCTCTGCAAATCAGCCGCCAAGCCGGTCACGCAGTTGGGCGGTCTTATCCCGGCGCAGCGGGCTGCACTGGCGGGAAGACGGGTCGAAGCGTTTGCCGAATTGAAAAAGATTTTCGACCGATATGACCGTCCGCCGATCCAGGAGGCTGGCGAGCGGGAACTCATTGCCGCTTGGCGGCAGCGCGAGGCAGTTCTGGGTCCCGGTCCCATGGGCGCGGCCTATCGTAAGCGCGCCGATGAGGCCCAGAAGCGCTTAAAAACCTTGGAAACTTTGCGCAAAGGAATTGGAGAAAACGATGACGAACAAATCGCAAAAGCTTGGAGTTCCGGCTTGCTCAACGATTTCGCCCCAGCCCAACCTTTCTCGGCTGAGGCTCAAGATGCAGTATGTCGCATCGCTGTTATTTCCGCTTTGGTTAAATGCCTGCAAAACGACCGCGAGGATGAACAAGGATTGATCGAAATCGCCTCTGCCCGTTCGGACATGCACAAATGCCGGACTTTTACAAACCCAGCGCCTCAGCTCGACGGCAAAAGTTGGCAAGCCCGGATTAAAGACGCCCAAAAAATCCTCCACATCCACAAGCAAATAATGGCTCTGCGTGCCGCAAGGCCAGTGCACTACGACCAACTCGTTCTGGCTTGGGGCGAAGGAACCTGCCGAAATCACAGCGTCTTTCGAAAAATCCAAAGTGAACTCGACCACGAGCTCGGACTTGGAACAAGCTTGTTGAGTCTACAGCGTGGTCTAGCTTCTAAAGACATTGCGCTCATCAGCTCCTCTTGGCGCGATGAATTTCGCGACCTGTTCACTCCTGATGCGCTCGACAAGATCCGCGAGGCCATGCGCAAACAAGTCACAGGTCCACACTGTATTGAATGCCTCAACCTTTCCCTCGCTGATGACTCACTCACGGTCGAGTGGCATTGGAAGCCGGCTGGCCAATCCTGTTATGTGGGCGCGCAGGAAGCCAAATACCCGGAGGCTCGCGCCGGCACTCGTCCCAATGGGTTCCGCGTTGGCGCAATCGGTGGCCGATTGATCATTCCATTTTCCGGTCGCAGCCCGCACGTCAAGGTTTGGGCCATGTTCCGGTTCATGGACGAGTTTGTACTCGGTGAAGATCCCATCGAGAAACGACTTGTTATCGTTGAATACAAGGTTTTCAAACCGACCTGGCGCCGCCATCGTCTCGTTTTGACCTCGCTTTGTGGCGAGTTAAAGGTGCCACCGCTCGCCGTCACCATTTCTGCAAATTCGATTTGGGCCAGCACAGAGGAGGCTCAGGTTTTGCCCGAAATGCTCCTGAACCAACCACGAACCATTGAACTGGATCTTCCTGCGACGCTGGCCCAGGGAGAGGACCTTTACTTAAGCATTCGTCCAGTTGACCACGACCACGAAGGCTGGCTGCATCTCAAGCCTCGCTCGACTGACGACACCAGAATCCGATTATAGCAAAGGACCCAATATGCCCACATGCCTGACATGTTTTCGCGAATACCGCCTTGAGCAAGTCCACTACCGATGCATCAACCCTGATTGCACGGAAGAAGACAAAATTCTTAGTACCTTTATGTGGAAAACCCTTCAGATGCGAGGGCACGCCATAGTGCCGCCGTCTCAAGGCTGGCCGGCCGACAGCGTAAGCCGTCAGAAATGTCCCAACCCCAAGTGCGGCATGTTAACCACTTTGCGTATTTGCCCCCATTGTCATGGCCAACTTCCCACCTACCTTGACGATGTACCTGGCCATTCTGTGTATGTCCTTGGTCCCAAAGGGTGCGGCAAAAGTGTCTATCTTCTTTCGACCATCAAGCATCTGAAAGACCAGGTCTTCCCCATCTGTTTGCGTTCTCATTTCGAATTATCCACTGAGCACACCAAAGAAAAATATGAAACACTCCGCAAAAGCGTTTTGGACGCCGGAGTCCTTTTGCCTCCAACTGACAATATACGGGGCACCCCTGAGCTACTCTTTCCCTTTATTCTCCACGCGGAGCCAAAATCGTATCGCCCGTATTTCTGGCCGATTATCCGAAAGAAGCCGGTTAACATTGCTGTCTTTGATATTTCCGGTGAAGTCTGTTCAGATCTACCCATCTTGCAGCAGAACTGTCCCAATCTGCCAAATTGCTCCGCGTTGATAATAATTATCGACCCCACTTATTACCCCAATATCAGAATGCAACTCCCGGTTGAAGCAGCGAAAGCCTCCATTGAACCTTCGGCGCGGGATCCCCAAACTGTCATCGATAGCGTCACCCAATTTCTCCGATCCGCCAATGGCAATAAACGGGTTTCCATCCCCACGGCCTTCGTGGTGACCAAGATTGACGCACTCAAATACGTATCCGGATTTCACCCGAGCAACCCCATCTTTGAATCAAACAAGCATAAACGTGGTTATAACGCCACATATTGCGCGGACGTCTCACAGCAATTAAAGAGTTTTCTCGCCGACCAGCGTATTGGCGCTGCCAATGTTGTCGAAGCCGCCAGAAACAATTTCAGCAACCACCTTTTCTTCGGTGTCTCCAGCTTGGGACACCCGCCGATTGAAAAGCGCGCTGACAATATCTCTCCTAAGAATACTGAAAGTCCCTGGCTATGGATACTATATAAACTCGGATTCCTGTCAGAAGTCTTCTGACAACTCAAGCATCCACAAAGGCTAGGATAACACAACCTCGTATCTTATGGCTCGCCCCCCGGAAGCATGAATACGCCTCAACAATACGAACAGTTCTATCGGACTTACTGTGAGGACAATCTCAGCGTCAGCGGCAACAATGGATTCATGCTCCGCGCCATCTCCGATAAACTTTCTGCGCAGGAGGCGGCAGGCATGGAACCTGCCGCCAAATATTGGAACCCGCCCGAAATAAACCCAGCCTGGCAGCCCGGCAGGCGGCTCGCCCTCTTTAGAAGGCCATCGGATGCTTTCTTGGTTCATGGGGTTCGGATGTTCGACAAAAGAACACACACCCATCAAAACTCTTTCGAGCATGTGATCGCAAGACTCCCGGCGGATTTTAGCGCGCTTGATGCCATCAAGATGTGGCGGTCAACCGAATGGCGCACAGAAAACGGCAATTTCGGCCCAATATTGGAGCCATTCAATTGGACTGAAACTTCATGGGGTCCGGCGTTTCAGCTTGGACCTGACTTCCAGCAAATAGTCGCACATGATTGTGATGGCGCAGTTGCAGCAAGGTTTCTCAATGAAAACGAGGTTCTGCAATCGGCCGCCTATGTCTTGCAGGCTGGTTTGGCAGCGGCGGCGGGACTCCTTGAAAGGTTTTTTATCGCCGGATCTGACGATACCATTGCCCGCCTGCTCTTTGTGGCTTTCTATTGCATGCCAGAACGCCTAAGGCAGCGAATAACGTTTTCAACACACGAAAACCCGCGCAGTCCGAAAGATGTTCAGATAGTGGGCGTGACCACTTTCAGCGGCGGAGATACCGACTTCATGCCGGCGTTTTATGCCGACAAATATTGCGCCCTAAACACATTCAAGCACACCAAAACCGAATCCCTTCCTGTTTCGCATTTTGCAGAAAATGCCATCCGCTGGATTCTTTACGGACAGTATGACCTGCTGGCGAGCGTCCGGGCTCGCTTTGATGCCCTGGACTTGGCGGACAATCCGGGTATCGCGGAATTGGATTTGCTCGCAGCGAATCCCCCCCCACAGGACGGCGACTTCGATCCACCAGAAGTTTTACTTAAGCTTTGCGCCAGCCCGGCCATTGCGCATTCCTGGATTCGGGACGTGAACGAACTGGGGCTGCTTCTCAGGTATGCTAAGAACGATACTGGGTTTGAAGACTCGCTTGTGGTGGAATTGGGAAGCTGGCTGCCAAAACACACTTTGGGCTCCGGCGAATTAACCGTTGCGCTTGCGGAAGCCGCCTGTTCCAAACTGCGGGACTCTGCGGCATTTGAGGATATTGTCTGGCTGGGAAAGTTCGCCAGCCGGTTTGGAAAGGAGTTGGAAACCAGATACTGGAAGGAACTGCTCTTGAAATGCCAGCAAGAGGCGAGCGCTGTATCATCGGCGACTGTTCTTGGCCTCGTGCTGGAAACGCGTTTGCGACTTCTGGGAACTTGGCGCCAAGGGGGGCACATGGCGGAAAATGGAGATGCTGGGGAATGTAACGCATTTGTAGCGCGCTGGTTGCAGGTTCAGCCGCGTGATCTTCCGACAGTGTTGGCGTTCGGATTGCCTGACGACCTCAAATGCGAGGCCGTCCGACTCTGGCTTCAGACCGGGAATTCTGACGAATTTCGCGAGGTGATCTTGGAAGCACGGAAAAGCTCGGAATTTCGGGATAGGCTGGTGTCGCAATTGACCAGCCTGGCTTGGCGCCAGACAGAGGTTGTTTTGCAAAGACTGCCGATGGCATTATCCGGCTTGGCGCTTGAGGATTTGCGAGGGGGAGGCGAGTTCGCCCAAATTGAATGGCTGGGGGCGCTTGCGTGCGGCGCGGGTACGGCTATCGAGGACCGGTTCTGGGAGGAGTTGCTTGTCCTCTGCCAGAGTGGGGCCAGCGGCACTGGTTCTAACAGCAACTCTGTGCCTGCCATAGAAGTCCGTATCCCCTTGTTGGAGAGGTGGGAAAAGGCCGCGAAAGGCCAAGACCGGGAGGCTGCTCTATCGGGTGCGCTGGTCGGACGCTGGCTTCGGGTTTCCCCACCAGAGCTGGTGCAGGTTCTTCAGTCCAGCCTGTCAGCCATGCTGAAACTGGAAAGCCTGAAGCTCTGCCTTGACCGAGCCATTCCATTGGATGTGAGTGAGGCAGAAACCGTATTCAAGTTGATCACCCGAAATTCAGAATTGAGCCGGGCGGCTTTTTCAGATTTGCCCGGTTGGCAAAATGGAAACGCGCTTGGCAGATTGCCGGACTCGGCTTTGGCCATCTTGCTTGACAAGCAATCCGAACAAATGCGGCTGGCGGATTTTTTGGATGAATCCCTTTTGAGCACGGTTCAGTTCTGGAATGTTCGGACTTCCAAAGTAATGCCAACTCGCCTACGAGCGCTACTGTCATTCGGGGAATATTTGAGAAACCCAAAAGCTTTCAGTCAAGTCAGCGGGCTGGCACCGGAACTTATGCGCCCGGATTTTTGGTCTAGGGAACGAGATAAGGCGGCGGCGGTAAACGGAGCAATAGATAGACTTTTGAACCAAGGTGATCTTCCCGCGTTCGAGCGAGCACTTGATTGGTTCGGTGATAAGAAATGGACATCCTCCGCTGCTGATTTAGTACAAGTTGCAAACCAACGTTTGATTGCTGCCACTGTACGCTGCGGGGACGACTCACTCCAAAGAATCCTTATGTTCTTTGGCACTGTCCTGAAGGAAGCGCAAGAACATCAGCAAGGCTCGGTTTTGCGCTCATTAGAAAAGAGTAAACCAACGGAGACACTTGAACCGAACGATTACGATGGGCTTGTGCGGATCGCGATCCGCCACCTGCCGGGGAGCAGTTTACTAAGAAGTCCAACCGGACATCAAATCATCGAGCTGCTACACCGGGAAAATCAACTTGTTAGTCAAGTCCAGCAGGTGTGGATTGAGAATCTATATTCGCTGCTGGAGATATGTAACGCGACCGAGTTTCGTTCAGAAATGATCGAGACGCTGGCAAGATCATACGTCGCGTTGGATAAAGAGGCAGATGCTGATATGCGGAGAGAGGTAAACGCTCTCTTGCTCAACTTGCTCTCAAAAAAGCCAAAAATGCTCCAACTTGCGCTGGTCGCTTTTGTCAACAATGTTTACGCGAAGGATCAAAACCTCTTCTTGCGAGGCTTCATGCCAATGCTGGTGGACCAGTTGATCGGTCTCGAGCGAAAACGTGAGAATGGCGAGGCTGCCGAGGACTTAGTTGTATTTTGTATCGAGGGGTGTTTTCTTGAAGGAAGAGGTGGAAGCTTTGCCGACAGCCGCGCAAACGAGTTGTCGGATTGGTTGGTCCGAGTCAAAAACGGGCTGTCTAGGAAATCCATCAAGCATTTGAATAAGCGCGCTCGGGCTTGGAGTCAAGAAACGCGGGAACATTGGTACAAAGAAACTGGATATAAGGAGAAGTGGATATCTACCCGGTCAGGCAAACGATGTTTGTGGGTGTCGTTTATTTTCGTAGTTACCATGCTTGGAGTTTCCGCAGGTATTCGGAGCTACGACCGGGCGTTTCTAAGGTCACAACCAAAGGCCAAAGGCAAAAGATTGAGTGAGTGGCTTGGGCAGTGTGTACTTGATAATAACGGAACGAACAGCGCACAAGCAACCACAGTAATCCTGAATCAGATTGGGACAAACGCCATCCCAGTTTTGCTGCGTATGGCCGCAGCGGATTCCACGATCCGCCGCATGGCTGGCAAACTGCATGTTCTGACGCCGGAAGAGGAATGGCACAGAAGGGCGATGGCTGGTTTTAGCATACTCGGCGCGATCAGTGCGACTGCAACGAACGATTTAATTAATTTGACAACAAATCAATATGAGCCGGTTAAGAAATGTGCTGAGGAGTGCCTGCGGAGGGTTCAGGCTTCGGCAGTGGGTGGCGCAAAGAAATAATCGGCCGACGGTGGTCTGTGGAATATTTAATTGCTAACACGATATCAACTATGATAAACTACAGAATGAAATGGTTGAAACGATGTTTCGGATGGATTGTTTTGGGATGCGCGTTATTAGCAGCGCTAGGCGCCTACATTAACGACCTCAGGATTGGCCATGGAACAGTTGAGTTGCGTTTGAAGTGGCAGGAAAAAGATTATCCTGTAGCCCGGGTTGCGAACCGCAAGGTTGAATTGATCATCGCAGGAAAACAGCAGACCTGGTTGCCAGGCAAAGTGCTAAAATTAAGACCCGGTTCAACAGAGTTGGAATTGCGGGTGGCACACTTCAAGCCGTGCACTACGAGGGCGCATGTGTCAAAAAATGCGCAGACGTTTGCTGAATTTCACCTTGAGGCTGAGCCAGGAACTATTACGATCCAGAACTTGAAAAGGAATGCGGTAGTGAACGGCGAGCTATGTGGTCCAACATGGGTGCTGAAAGATGCTGAAGTGGGACGGATCTATGCGATTGAGGCGGCGGCGCCTGGCTATCATACAAACCGAGTCAATTTGCACATCGAAAATCCGGGCGAAGAAGTGGTGACGAATCTCGCGTGGATGCCCTTGATGGCGCTTGTGCGGGTTGGCGTAGATGCACCATTGGGCGACATGAATATTGCTCTCGACGGCACCTCAGTTGATTTGCTTAGAGGAGGCTCAGTTGAAGTGGGATCTCATACGTTGAGCGTCTCCAATTCTCAATACTACCCTTACGCCCAGCCTATCATTGTTGTTTATGGAGTCAGTAATTCGTTTCAAGTGCATTTGACGCCGAAGCCGGCGAGGTTGAAGATTCAAGTCAGCCCTGCCATCGCTTATGAATTGCAGGACGACGCTGGTGGCGTAATTGCCATGCAACAAGGCGTCGCGGAGGTGACGCCGGGTAGCAAGAGCTTGCGAGTGGTTTCGAAAGGATTCGCATCTAGTCGGCGGGATTTTGTAATGGCCCCCAATGGGAACTACTCATGGCAAGTGCAACTTGAGCCGGAGGGTTTGCAGGACTTCAAAAAAAATATGGCGCTATTTGACAGCCTTACCAGCGGCACAAATCGCGCTCTTTTGGAAAGGAGCGGCGGGGGCAGTTGGGCAAGGATTCGCGACATGAAATTCGACGGAGAATATTACCCGCATGGTGCCCAGCAGTATGCGCAAGCATGCGATGAACTTACGGTGATTCTAGATAGCGCAACAGCTCTGGAGAAATGGCGGGATGAATTTCGCTTACTCAGCAGCGACAACTCGAATGCTGACCATCTGGACAAATTCGGAGGCATCGACTGGCAACACATTCGTGGCATAACCCCCGATGCCGATAACGTCGTGAAAGCAGCGCAGCAGTTCAAGGAGTCTTGCGACCGGCTTCAGGAAATTATCAAGACGTTGCCGGAAAGGGGCCGACTTTGGACCAACGAAATCAGGCAGGCGAACGCGATTGATTACTGGAACCTGATGAATGATTTGGCGAGAGCTAAGGCCGAATTGGCAATCTACGAAGACACATTTGGTCCCAATAGTGATTTCGACCGCTGGTTTGGTGGTGCTGCCGGCAAAATACAAACATGGACCGACAGCATAGAGGCCAAGGAACGCTACAGTTTGCAAAGATCTAAAGATAATAATAGAAGCGCCAAGACGGTAATTACTCCACCTACCTACGAACAGCATTATATTATTACAAAACCAGGGGTCAACTATAAGTATTGATTGCTTTTCTATCTTTATGAGCAAAAGAAAATGTGCGAAATGCGGACAAGAAAAACCTCTCGAAGGTGGCATGGTTTGTGACAAGGGCCACTTCATATGCAAAAGTTGCAACTCGTCCATGCCGTTTTTGGGTTTCGGGTCCGTATACCGTTTGGCAAAATGCCCATTATGCAAAACAAAATTGAGTTAGCCATCCCGGCGTCAGTCAAAATTAATGCTGCATTGTCGCTAAAACCATCGGACTCCGATTCCATGTTAATCAAAATAGATAAAAGCAAATAACATTATGGGATTCTATTATCGCAAATCAATAGGTCTTGGCCCGTTCCGGGTCAACGTGAGCAAATCAGGCATTGGCTATTCCGTAGGTGGTAGCGGTTTTCGAACCGGGGTTTCTAGCAAGGGTCGGCGTTACTCGACCTTTTCCGTTCCTGGCACGGGAATGGGTTATCGGACCACTGGAAAAGGATCGGGATGCCTCGTTCTTATTTTCGTGATGGCAATTTTGGCGGTCATTGTAACTTGGAGATTTATATGATAAACTGGAAACGAACATTAAGGACGCAATCGTCAGAAAGGTTTTTGGCCTTTCGCGACCAAAAAGAAGTCGCAGCTGTTGACCTGCACTATCTGGCCAATGGCCATGTCAGTGGCACGTTGATTTTGCTGCGGGATGCCAATTGGAAAGAAAGTGATGTCCCGACGTTGTTGGCGTCCCTAGATGATAACTTTCTTCCGGACGTTGACTTGAGTCTGGGCACGCTCACTTACACTGTCGTTATGGGTGAGGTGTTGGGCAACTATGAAGCGTCACATCCACCAGCCACCTAGCGCCCGCTAATTATACGATAGCGTACGGCGAGGCACTTGGCGTTTCGCATCGAGTGAGTTAAGGTGCCAAAGACAAATATGGCGGGCCGCCTTTGCATCTGGCGGTTGGTAGGGGGAAACGGATATGGCGGAATTGCAACGCCAGCACGGCGGCCAGGAATAGTGTTTTTGGATTATGAGAATGTTATTTTCATTCCTGACGAATCTATTGTTCAGGACGTTCTTTAACCGGGCGGTTGCACAAACTGAAGATTTTGCCGCAGCCGTTGCGGCCGGGAAAGTTAGTGTCGTCTTTCGCGGCAAAGGCGGGAGCAGTGGAGATGTGATCGAAGCAACGATCAGGACCACTTCAAAAGCGGGCGGAGATCTAGTTTTAACGATTGCTCCGGGAACACGCCTTCAAAATCGGAACGCAGGCGAACAGAGCATGGTCATTGCAAGTGTGAGAGGCGAGGTTGTGGACGCAATCCGATTCAACACAATAACCGAGATGCGGATAGGCCAAACGTCCAAGACCTTCATTCTTGACGCCTATTGCACCGACCTCGAGAAGGACAATCCATCTTCAGGGACACAATTCAGTCTCGGGAAAGTGGATCCAGTTCTCGCCTGCATCCTTGGTCAATCAAGCTGCACAAAGGTTAAGCAAGCAGCGGTTTGGATCTACACTGACAAAGCAAACTACAGTCATGTGAACCAGAAATTTGACGTCACCCAAGCAGACTGGGATGCCGCAAAAGCCATTGTTCAAAAATGCTCAGTTAATAAACGCAATTAACAGATCGATCTATGGAAACATCGCCAACAACTCAGCCGCCTGACGAGGCTGGCGGTGCCACGCCCTCAATTTGCCACCCAACGCGATCAAAGCGCATTCTGGCAGATGTATAAGATGCTTGAACTCATTTTGCATTTCTGTCGTGCCGTGGTGCTGTGACACAACGCCACGGACACGACGCGTTTACCTAGAATGAGCGATAGTTGATGCCGCATTGAGTCGTCGTTCCTTTGGGACAGCTACAAGCTGCATTGAGAACATACTTTTTTGATTTCACTGTTAATTTCATTTTTTCTCACCTCCTTTCAGATTTCATCATTTGCGTTGGACCGTAGCCCAAGCGTGTGCAAGCTGACACGCATAGGGCGTGGGCTTGCGAAAATCTCCGTTTTCGGCGTGCCATGCGCCAGGGCACCGGCTGCAATAGGCAAAATCCGGGCAATTATTACATTCATGAATATCGCGCAGGCGGATTGATCCAAATTCGGAAAAGAATGGAGAGGATTGCCAAACTTCAGCTAACTTCTTTTGAGGCCATTTGCCAATGGGAATATTAAGCCCAATGCATGGTCGGATTGCGCCATCAGGCGACATGCACAAACCGGACGCACCTGCCCCGCACAGCCCGGCGTCTGCCGATGGGCGGGTCAGGGTGAACATGGCTTCGTCCCGGTTGTAGAGTTTGTAGTAGCCAGCAGAAAAGATGTCTTGTAGCATCGACATGTCTTCCACGCGGTGCCCGACCGGTGAAAGCCCACCGTCATTTTTGGCAGTGATGCTCAAATCAAATTGATACTCGCAATCCAAATCTTTCGCCAGCCGTTCAATATCGCGCCAGTGCGGAGCGGTGGTTTTCAACAACGGGCTTTTCGTGATTACCGGCACACCAGCAGCCCGTAGTTGGCGGATTGCGTGAACGGACCGGTCAAATGAGCCTTTAATTGTGGTCACGGCATCGTGCATTTCAGCCGTCGCAGCGTAAATGCTGCAACCGACCGAACGGGGCTGAAGGTCAACAATGGCATCGAGGATGCGATCGTCAAGCAAGGTCAAATTACTAGTGATGGAGGTGACCAAGCCGTGCGCCTTGACCATCTTTAGTATTTCAACGATGTCCTTGCGAAAGAACAGTTCCCCGCCGGTCAGTTGAATTTGCAGGCCGCCAAGGGCAGTGAACTCAGCCAATATTGCTTCAATTTGAGCCAGCGACAATTCAGCCAAGCGCGTTTCCGTGGGCAGATAGCAATGGACACACCGCTCGTTGCACCGGTAGGTTAGTTCCAAAGCGAGGCTGTAAAAGATATGGTGATTGGCCATAAACTGGCCTATTTCAAGCTCTGGATTTTCAGTCGGATCCACCCTCGTCTTTACGGTCATTTCACTTTTCTCTGGCGTTGCATCACGCCGGGTAAATCCATTGGTCTGACCCAACAAATTGGAAACCGCAAGAAGATCAACAAATTCCGCCAACACGACCTTTGCTTCCGCATCCGGGTTTTTGTTAAAAGTGCCATTCTTCAAAATGTAATTTATAGCACTTTTGGTATCTCCTTTAGCCTCATAAATCCGCCACCAAACTTCGGCGGAATCGCCTTCCAGAAAAACCACCGACTGGCTGGGCGTGTGGTAGGCGACACTGGCTACTTGCCCATCAGCCAAAGAGTACCGCCGCGTGAAAACACCGCGTGAAATATTCACTTTGATCTGGGATTGCCCATTTGGTTTCTTGCCCACGACCGGGCGTGGACCCTTTTTGTAATTTTGCTCATTTTCGTCCCGCTTCATAGATTTGCAAGTCTTTTTTTAAGACATTTTTTTCAAGACCGCCCAGCTATTCTCCGGCACAGGAGACGCTTCGCGACGGCCCCTACGAACTCGTCGGAGGCACACCGGAGAATTTTGTTCGCTTGTTGCTCCCCAGGTAGTTTTCTCATCCACGCCTGTGAATAATTCCGCCATCCGCCTGAAATTGCTTCACGCATGCCATCCGACCGCTGCCGCCGCCGTTCCAGCACGGTTCAAGCACAAATGATTTCTGCTTTAGGTTTGCCGGCGAAATCAGGTAATCTCAGCCATGCCGAAACGGGACATTGAGGATTTTATTTCGCATTGGTCCGCCGCCAGTCCATCCGAGCGGGCCAATTCGCAGCCGTTCCTGCTGGAATTGTGCGACCTTCTGGACGTGCCGCGCCCAGACGCACACCCGGGCGATGGATATTTTTTTGAGTTCCCAGTCACCGAGCGTCACGCCGACGGCACCACCAGTGAGGGACGGATTGACCTCTACAAACGCGCCGGCTTCATTCTCGAATCAAAACAGTTTCCCGATGCCACGCCCGAGCAATCACAGCTTGAACTTGCGGCCCAGCAGATCGGCGCGGCGACCAAGCGCAAGAAATCCGCCGCGCCCATCCGCGACACCGACCGTTGGGATGATGCCATGCTCAAGGCGCTGGTGCAGGCCCAGCGTTACGCCCGCGCCTTGCCCGCCGGCGAACCATATCCGCCGTTTCTTATCGTCGTGGACGTGGGCCACGCCATCGAAATCCGCGCCGATTTCTCGCTGACCGGGCGCAATTATCTGCCGTTTCCCGACCCGCTGACCTATCGCATCCGCCTTGAGCAGTTGCGCGGCGAGCAAATTCGCGCCCGGCTGAAACTCATCTGGACCAAGCCGCTTGAACTCAACCCGGCCAGCCACAGCGCCGCGGTAACCCGCGAAGTCGCCAAGCACCTGGCCGTTCTGGCGAAATCGTTCGAGGAGGCGGGCCACAAGCCCAAAATTGTCGCCGAATTTCTCACGCGCTGTCTGTTTTGCATGTTCGCCGAGGATGTCGGCCTGTTGCCCGACGCGCAGACGCGCGGTTTTACCGAATTGCTGGAATCGCTTCCAGCCGACGGCACCGGCTTTGCCGATCTCGTCCGGCAATTGTTCCGCGAAATGAACACCGGCACGGGGAAAAGCGTTTCCGTCATTTTGCGCCGGAAGCTGCTGCAATTTAACGGCGGCATGTTCGCCGACGATTCCGTTTTGCCGGTCAACGGCACGCAGCTTGGTATTTTGAAAGCCGCCGCCCGGCTCGACTGGCAGCATGTTGAACCGGCCATTTTCGGTACGCTGCTGGAGCGCGCCCTCGGCGGTGAGGGCGAGCGCCACAAGCTCGGCGCCCACTTCACGCCCCGCGCCTATGTGGAGCGCCTCGTCTTGGCGACCATCGTGGAACCGCTCCGCGCCGAATGGGAAACCGTCCAGGCCGCCGCGGTGGCGCTCGGCAAACGCGGTGACATCGAAGCTGCCCGCCAGGAAATCAACCGCTTCCACGAACACCTGTGCGGGTTGAAAGTACTCGATCCCGCGTGCGGCTGCGGCAATTTCCTTTACGTCTCGCTCGAACACATGAAACGCCTCGAAGGTGAAGTCCTCGACTTTGCCAATCAGTTCGGCGAAAGCTTCCGGCTGGAAATGACCGCGCATACGGTGGACCCGCATCAGTTTCTTGGACTCGAAATCAACCCCCGCGCCGTCGCCATCACCGAAATGGTGTTGTGGATTGGTTATCTGCAATGGCACTTTCGCACACGCGGCCTGACTCCGCCCCGCGAACCCGTCCTTAAAAAATTCGACAACGTCCAATGCCGCGACGCCGTCTTGGAATACGACGGCGAACCGCAGCCCGCGCTTGACGCGGCGGGCAAGCCGGCGACGGTCTGGGACCGGCGCAGCATGAAAACGGACATGGTCACAGGCCGCAAAGTACCCGACGAAACCAAGCGCGTGCCATTGCTCACCTACACAAACCCGCGCCCGGCCATTTGGCCTGCCGCTGATTACATCGTCGGCAATCCACCGTTCATAGGCAAAGGTAAACTGCGCGCAGACTTGGGCGACGGCTACGCCGAAACACTCCGCGCCACTTATCCCAGCGTGCCGGAGTCCGCCGACTTCGTCTTGTATTGGTGGTACAAAGCCGCCGAACTCGCCCGCTCCGGACGCGCAAGCCGCTTTGGGCTCATCACCACGAACAGCTTGCGCCAGACTTTTGCGCGCCGCGTGGTGCAGGCGGAACTATCCGCCCGCCCGCCCCTCTCGCTACTCTTTGCCATTCCCGATCATCCGTGGGTGGACACGGCGGAAGGCGCCGCAGTGCGAATTGCCATGACCGTTGGCGCGGCGGGCGATCACCCTGGCGAATTGTTGGAAGTGACTGGTGAAGAACCGCAGCCTGACGGCTCGGAAAAGGTTTCGTTCAAGTCCCAGCACGGAAAGATTTCTGCCGACCTTACGTCGGGTGCAGACGTGAGCTGCGCCATTCCGTTGCAAGCGAATGAAGGAATGAGTTCAATGGGCGTGATGCTCGCTGGGCGTGGATTTGTAATAGAGGAACAAGAAGCCCATGCAGTCGGTGCCGGTACAAACCGAGCGTTGGGCCTAGTCTTGCGTCCAATTCGCAACGGCAAAGACCTGCTTGATGAACCCCGGCACATGTTTGTTATTGATTTCACCGGCCACTCAAAAGATGAGGCACGCCTGAAGTTTCCTTCACTTTTCCAAATTCTGCTGACGAGGGTTAAACCAGAACGCGACCAGAACCGTGACCAACAGTTCCGGGAAAAGTGGTGGTTGTTTGGTCGTTCAAGACCAGATCTGCGAGCGATGACAAATGGACTTTCTCGATATATTGCTACTGTTGAAACAGCAAAGCATCGGATTTTTGAATTCCTGGACTCTAAAATTCTGCCCGAACATAAGCTGGTGGTTTTTGGCTCTGATGACGCTTTTGTTTTAGGAGTCTTGAGCAGCAAGATTCATGTGGATTGGGCGCTGGCGCAGGGTGCCATGCTGGAAGATCGCCCGGTTTATCCCAAGTCAGAGTGCTTCGATCCGTTTCCGTTTCCGCTTTGCGGTGAGCCGCAGAAAGAGCGCATCCGCAAATTGGCGGAGGAATTGGACGCGCACCGCAAGCGCGTGCAGGCCCAGCGCGGCCTCACGCTCACCGGCCTATACAACGTCCTCGAAAAAATCCGCGCCGGTGAAAAGCTCACCGGCAAAGAAAAGCTGATTCACGACGCCGGCCTCGTTTCGGTCCTCAAACAGTTGCACGACGACCTTGACGCCGCCGTGTCCGCCGCCTACGGCTGGCCGGCCAGCATGACCGACGCCGAAATTTTGGAACGCCTCGTCGCCTTGAACGCCGAGCGTGCCGCCGAGGAAAAGCGCGGTGTCATCCACTGGCTCCGCCCGGATTATCAGGCCAAAGGCCAGGCGGAAATGGTTCTGCCAGAGCGCGAAGGCAAGCCCGTGAAAAAAACCAAAGCCAAAGCCACGGAACCCACACATGCGCCTAAATCCAAATGGCCGGCCAAGATGGCCGAGCGCGTGCAGTTGGTCGAAACCGCCCTGCACCGTTACGGCGCACCGGTCACACCCGACGATCTGGCGAAGCAATTCAAGCGTGCCCAACCCGCCGCCGTGGCCGAAATCCTTGAAACACTGGCCACCCTGGGCCGCGCCCGCAGGCAGAACGGCAAATTTAGCCGCTGAACGATGTGAATATTGTACACGTGCGCGACACCATGAAACTGGTGCATAAAGAGGGCCGCATTGACTCGCAGCGGCTTCACGCATTGCTGCATGCGCCGGTCTTCGTTTATGACCTGGCCGCCACAGATGACGCATTCAACCTGAACGACGAACAAACTGAATGGGGGAAGGAGAATCTGATCGGCAAAGATGGCCGGCTCCGACTCCCATATCCTGCCTTCACCTTGTTCGCCCACAGTGGCGCAGATTGCTTGCATTATTTCGTTTTCGGTCCGGAATACCCCTCGACCATCGGCCCGGAAAAAAAGGGTCGAACGTTCCTGTATTTGGTTCGCTACGAGAAAAACACGCTTGCCCGTGGCAGCACCTGCGCCACCGCCGGTTTCTCCGAAGAAACGGACGGGGCCTCTTTCTGGTTGGACGGCGAGCCGATCACCACCCCGTCTGAGGAAACGGTGGAAACGCAAACCAGATGCTTCTATTCGATCATCTTCCGTTTTTGTTTCGATGTGATGAGCAATACCAACGCCGTCATCCGCGTTTCTCCCAAACCCAGTCCGGGCAAAAGCATCGAGTGGCAGCTAGCGCGCACCCATTACTGTCTGCTCACGAAAAAGCAGGCCATGCAGGTTCGCGACGTGCGCCGCCCCATCACCGACCACGACATCCAACGCGCGGCACATTGGCGCCGCGCGCACTTTCGCCGGTTGACTTCCGAGCGTTTCACGCACAAGCGCGGGCAACTCGTACCCGTGGCGGAAGCATGGGTAGGACCTGAAGAATGGATTGGCCTTGACGGCAAGATTTACAAGGTCTTTCCACAAAACTGACGCTCCCAAATCTGGTGGGATTGATGGTAGTCATGGGCGTTTGGTGGTGGTGATGGACTCCACGGTGGGTTCGTCGAGCAGTTTCTCAAATATTCGCCGCAACTGGGGCAGTTCAATGTCGTGCTTGAGTCCGTGACTGCCTCCAGTGTTGAGCCAATCCAAGTCCACGTGGACGGGAAGCGTGCAGTACACGGGCTTGGTTGGATCATGGGGCTTGGCCGTGGCTGTGGTGGTTGATTTGGATTTCATAAATCTTCGAGGCGGAGTGTTTTCATTTCTTGGGAGGCGCAAAGGCGAGGGCGGCGGCAATGAGAGGTTCGCTCATGGCGGCTTGCATGATGGCGTCGCGGGCCTCCGGTGAACTGGCGGAGCGAAAGACAATGGATTCCAAAGCTGCGGCGTCGCCGGTGCAGCCGGGGATGCTGGCGCGTTCGAGTTGGATCAATTTCATGACCACAGGATGCACACGCACGTTTAGTTGTGGCTTGGGTTGTCGCATATTCATTTTGGTACTGGGTCGGGCACTTGGGGCATTTTTCATGGTTAATTTGGATTGAAAGGTCTGGTTTTCGTCTTGGCGGTCTTCGGGTTCAGCCAGAAGACCTGCTTCGCGAGGGCGAGGTCGTCGCGGTGTATGCATTTGTGGTCATTGAACAATTCAATCCCATGACCGCCGCGACCACACCGCCGGGCGAGCCGGGTGAGGGCGGCGTTCATTTCGGGCCGTTCCACGGCGAGACGCGCCATCGCGAGAATCATCAGTTGCAGATCAGGTTCGTTGCATTTAATGGTCATAAAATTTATCACGCGCTTCAACAGACTTTATGCCCACCGGCGTAATACACTCATGAAGTATTGTTACGTAGCTTGTGCTGCTTGTGCTGCGAATAGCAAAGATGCAATACATCTGTCTGCGTGTCAAGTGCCGGCAAACAGCGGCAGGTCGCTCAAGGAGGCGTGGAAGGCGATTTTGGGCGGGATGGGCGGGAGGACTTTGGTTTCGGCGGCGCTCGTGCTTTTCTCCAGCAGCAGCAGGCTGGTGCGGATGGACGTGCCGGATTCCTTAAACGCGCCAGCCTCGATGTCTTCGGTGGACCAACTGCAAAGGTCATCGGCTGCGCCCAAGGCTTGACTGATCTCGTCGTCGGCGTGGGGCAGCATGAAGGCGGTGAGCTGGCCGCCGGGCCGGAGCCAGTGGGTGACGGCGTGGGCGATGTGCTTGAGATCCTGGCCCTTGTTGAAGGGCGGGTTCATGACGATGCGCTCGAACTGGCAGCGATGGCCGATGGGGGCGTTGTCGGGTGTGAGGGTGAGGAAGTCGGCGCAATGGATGCTGGTCTCCGCCACGCCTCGGGCAGAGGTTGCGGTGGTCCGCAAGTACGGGAGGTTGTCGGGGTTGAGTTCGACCATGGCCACGCGGTTGGCACCTTCCGCAATGCAGGCTTTGACCAGCGCGCCGTGGCCGGCGGAGGGTTCGAGGACGGAACAGCCGCGGACGTGGGCGCGGATTGCGACGATGGTGGCCAACTCGGGCGGCGTGGGGAAGAACTGGAAGGTCAGCTTGGAATCTTTTTATGTGGAGCTCCACATAAATTGACTAATGTTGAGTGACCAAAAATGTTGAGTTGATCGCTGTTTTGCAATGCCAGCCGCTTCCGCGACCAGTCCCAACTCAACATTATTGATCGCCTGATCTATTCTCTCAGGGTATTTGCGGGCGAGTTGGAATGGCAGATCGACGGGGATTCGGGTTTGCTTGTCCTGCAACCAAACGGCTTGCGCACGTTAGGATTGCTGAACCAGTTTAGGCACCACTGGATGGCCAGGGATTTGTGCTGACGGCGGACCACATTCCGCAGCCGGATAACGATGGCAGGTTCATAATCGGCCCGATTTTGGCAGAGGGGATGGACACAGGCTGTCCAAGGCGCGATTTCAATATACGGACCGGGAGTGGATGATTTTAGGGCGGTGGTGTGGAAAATAAAGGGCTTGCATTTTTCCTATCCTGGGATGAAGTTGTTTTCAATATACGGACCAGTCGGGCATTGGACTGTTGCTTATGAACAGGTTACAACTTTTTAATGGGTCGAAACGCCGGTTTCAATACACGGACCGGTGGTCCGTGTATTAAGGTTAGGCCACATGAGCAACCCCGCAGCACAAGCTTGGATTGAGGCGAGTCGTGACCTTGGTATCCGATTCGTTCACCCATATACTTTCACCACCAAAGATGGGCGGTCTTTGACCACGACTGGCGGCTGGTTGCCAGATTTTGGGTCGCCACATGGCACATTGCTCCGCACGCGATTTGATCCTGACTGGATGGATGACATTGAGGAGGCTGATTGCTATTTTTCATCTGGATTGAGTCCACACCACTATGAGCCGTATTGTCGTGAGCATTACATTGAAACGCTCAACGATTGGGGTTGGTTCGGTGGCGGACAGCCACCAAGTTGGTTCACTGGAGGCATTCGTTGTCATGGACGTGTGGCCTAACCAGCTCGCCGGAGTCGCCGCCGGACGGATGCCTGAGTTCATCGAGATGATGCAAGCTGTCGAGAACCACAAGTCCGGCTCTGCTCGGCTCGTGGGTCGTTAAGGGTGGGCCACACGGAGTGGATGCGGCCCGCCGTTGCAAGCCTGACAGGGACGCGATTGGGCCGTCTCAGAGCGATTCCAACCAAGTGATCAGGTTTGGATTCTTACGCCACTGCCCCGAGGAGCGGACTCCCTTCAGTAAAGGCTTGGCTTTGGCCAATGCTTCGCGTTTCTCTTCCAGATTGATGGCGAGATATTTATTCGTGGTGTTCACGCTCACATGGCCCAGCCAATGGGCGATGGTGCTGAGGTCGATTCCCGAGCGGAGCAAATGGACGGCGGTGCTATGTCTGATGGAGTGCGGGTGCAAGCGCTTGTGCTGCAGCGACGCGTGCCGTTGTGCCGCCTTGGTGACATACTTCTTGAGGATCAGCCGGACGCCGAACCGGGTCAACGGGCCGCCGCGCTCGTTGAGGAACACCGTCACCGACTGGGTCGGGGGCAGACCTCGTTGCTCGATGAGCCGTTGCAGGAGGCCTGCGGTTTGGGGCCAGAGCGGGCAGGTCCGTTCTTTCCGGCCTTTGCCGCGCAGAAGCACACTGCACGGGGTGGTCAGGCGGAGATCACCAGTCTGCACGCCCACGATCTCGCTGACGCGGGCCCCCGTGTTGAACATCAGGCTCAGGAGGGCAATATCCCGGCCGCCACTCCCGACGTCCACTTTCACGGTCTTGAGCACCGCCTGGATTTCGTCCGAGTCAAAATGCTCGATCTGACGGGTGCCGGTGCGCTTGAATGGAATGCTAAGAACGCGTTGGACATGCTCCAGATGCTCGGGGCACTGGCCACCCAGATAGCGAAAGAAGCTGTGGATGGCACTCAAGCGGACGTTGCGCGTGCTGATCTGATTGTGCCGAACGGTTTCGAGGCTTTGCAGGAAGGTCGTGATCTGTTCGACGCTCAGATGTTCCACAGTGAGTTGGCTTGGGTCGCCTTTCTTCTTGGCTGCAAACTGCAATAACAGTTTCAGGCTGTCGCGGTAACTCATGAGCGTCTGTGGACTGAGCGCCCGCTGCAGGGGCAGGTAGTCGGTGAAAAAGCTCTGCAAGGCCAGAGCGAGGGTCGAGTTCTTGGAGGGTTTCACGCGGCACCTCCGGCGGTGAACAGCGAGCCAAAATGTTGGTGGAACTGTTGACTAGCTAACTGCCGAAGCTCGGGCGTAAACTTCAAATAGTAATGCGTACTCATGATGTTCACATGCCCCAGATACGTGG